>Ga0315291_10000479_pt1 | contig 52763 bp, 44 predicted proteins | sample YL17G12_20_MG_FD_203070 | JGI IMG/M metagenome (GOLD analysis project Ga0315291, IMG submission 203070) | Sediment microbial communities from Yellowstone Lake, YNP, Wyoming, USA - YL17G12_20 | ecosystem: Environmental > Aquatic > Freshwater > Lake > Sediment | place: USA: Wyoming | collected... | reverse complement strand
CGACCGCGGCTTCGTTTGCGTTTTCGCGCGGGACGATAAGGCGCGTTGCGCCGCGCTCGCGCGCCATGAGCGCAATCGGCAGGCATCCCGCGACGGGCCTAATGCCGCCGTCGAGCGCGAGTTCGCCCACGACGAGAAATCCGTCCAGCGCGTCCGGCTTCATCTGCTCGGATGCGGCGAGGATGGCGAGCGCCATTGGCAGGTCAAACGCGGGGCCTTCCTTTTTGAGGTTTGCCGGGGCGAGGTTCACGACGGCGCGCCGCTGGGCGACGTAGAAGCCGGTGTTCTTGATGGCGGCGTGGACGCGCTCCTTGCTTTCCTTGACCGCGGCGTCGGGCAGGCCGACTATGGTGGTGGAGGGCTGCCCGTGTTCAAGGTGAACTTCCACCTCGACCGGATGTGCATCAATCCCCTGAATCGCCGCGCTCTTCACTTTCGCAAGCATCGTTTCTCCGCAAAGGTTATCCGTTAATGGCTCAGCGCTTCTGCAATACTATCAGCAGGAGTCCTGGACCGGATGGAGGCAATGATGTTCATGAGGAGCCGTTCCTGTTCGGGTGTGAGTTCACCACGGTCTTTTGTGGAAGCCTTAACAACCAACCTACGGCCGGACGGATCGAACAGTTCAACAATGGCCGGAGTCTTCATCGGCTTGCGCGCACCACGCAAGAACTTTGTACGAATTTCATGGACAACGTCAGGGTACGGTTCCCCGATTGAGCCAACCGCGTGTTTCAGATAAAGGTAAGTAATCAATGCGATGCAGCGATTGCGAGACATGAAAAACGAGAAATCCTTTGGTGAGGCGGCCACGGTCTTCTTGTATCGTTCATAACTCTCTGTGATGCCCGAGAATGAAACACGACTGACCAGTGGCTCTTTGTTAACGAAATCGCCAAACATATCTGTGCTGTGGGCAATCACCAATATCGTTAAATCGTCATACAGCAAAGTCATTGTAACGGTAAGAGAGTGATCGCCCAGCTCGTGCGTGCCTCTTGTCTTCTCTGAGGAACCCACAGGGATGGCGACCGTGTATGGTCCCAAAGCGACATTCACGGTCTGCATGTTCCCCCAATCTTCTCTGTATTCCTTGACGCCATCTGGAATCCCCGCATCCACCTCTGCCGCCGACATCCCCTCGTCGTTTTCAAATACCTGAATGGCCACCCATGTGCCCACCTGCACCCCGCCCAAAACAAGGAGCAAATCGATTAGAAGCAGAGTCGCAAACACCCGCCTTTTGGGCCTGGCTGGTGCTGATGAGGTATCTCTCCGCCGCAATAAAAAATTGGCAACGGCAAAGACGGCGGCAATGGCAAGCAAGACTGACGTTTGAGTCATCGCACGCGCGAGGCGGAAGTCCGAGACATTGACAGGGTAATCGAAATAATTGCTGATAAGCGGTAAACAAACCAGCAGCCATCCCAGTGCGGACCAGTGAAATGCGCGACCTTTTCGAGCCAATCCCATTACTCCACCCAGCAGAATTACGATCCCTGGCAGCGTGCTCATGAGGATTGCGGCCGGAGCAACTGCGATTATCGCAACCTTGTCGAATTCGCTATAGAAGATGGATGATCCGGGTGCACTCTTCACGGCCAAGATAATGCAAAACTTGACAAGGCTGTAGGCAGCCCAGAGCATCAGCAGGGAAGCGGCGAGGGTGTTCAATATGGCAACCACGACCCTGATTTTGCCGTAGGGTCGCTTACCAGAAACAGGTTGACTTGCTTCCATTTCCATGACTTCCTCGGCAGTTTTCTTTGCAGATTTCGCAACAAAATATATCAGCGTTCGGCGCGTCAGTCAATCCTTCCCGGCGTCAATCCCACGGGCAGTAGGGCGGGGCGGTCGCAGGCGCGTTCCAACTTCACGTGCTTGCCGGTGTCGGACGAATCGTGGAAGGCGTGCATGATGTCAAGGACGTGATACGCCATCTCGCCGTTCGCGCGATGCAGCCGCCCGGTGCGCAAGGCCGCCGCCATGTCGGCGACGCCGATGCCGCGCGAATTCTCCGCGTAAATATGCGAGTGGGGGGCTTCTGTCCAGCCTTTGCCCGTGTTGACCTCGACCTTCCCGCCGAAGCCGTTGGGGTCGGGCACGCGCATGGTGCCTTTGCTTCCGTAAATCTCGATGTGCGGCAGGCCGTGCGCCTTCACGTCGAAACTCGTTACGATTGTGCCAATCGCGCCGGACGCGAAATCCATGAGGCCCGCGACGTGCGTGGGGACCTCGACGTTGATGACCGTTCCGCGCTTCTTCTCGCTTGTGATGGTCCGCGTGGGGAAGGAAATGCGAGTCGCGCCGGTTACGCGCCTCACCGGGCCGAGAAGGTGGATGAGGGCCGTCAGGTAATACGGTCCCATGTCGAACATCGGCCCGCCTCCGACCTGGTAGTAGAACTCCGGGTCCGGGTGCCAGCCTTCGTGCCCGGGGCAAAGCATGAACGCCGTCGCCGCAACAGGCTCGCCGATGATTCCGTCGTCGATCAACTTCCGGCACGTTTGCAGGCCCGCGCCCATGAAGGTGTCCGGCGCGCCGCCGACGAGCACATCCTTCGTCTTTGCGTTCTCAAGGAGCGTCCTGCCTTCCTTGCGCGTCAGCGCGAGCGGCTTCTCGTTGTACACGCTTTTGCCCGCCTTGATCGCGGCTGACGCCACTCCGTAATGCGCCTTCGGTATGGTGAGGTTGACGACTATCTCGATGTCGGGATTGCGCAGGAGTTCGGCATTCGTGCATGCGCGGACGCCCGCGTATTCCGCGGCCTTGGTTTTCGCCCTGTCCATGATAAGGTCGGCGCAGGCGACGACTTCGACGTTCGTAAAGACCGTGCACAGGTTTTTGAAGTAGATGCTGCAAATGTTGCCGCAGCCGATGATGCCGACTTTTACTTTCTGACTTGCCATGATTGTTCCTCTCAGCGGGTCTTGCCCTTGGCGGCCCATAGCATGCCGCGCGTGGTCATGGCGAGGACCTCCGGGTACTTTTTGACTTCCGCGGCCGTGTGGCCGAGGGCGGAGAAAAACACGCGGCCCTTTCCCCAGGTCTTTGTCCATGCCACCGGCATGACGACGTCCTTCCCCTCCCAGGCATAGACGGTTTCCGCGAGGACCGTAATCGAGGGGTCGGTAATCATGTAATACTGCTCGGAATCATAAACGAACTTACTTTTCATTCCCTTTGTGATGGGGCTTTTCACGCCGGTGAGGCGCACGGTATATTCGCCGACATGTGGATGTCCTACGAACTGTCCGCCGGTCATCCACGCATACTCGATCCGGCGGCGGAACGCGTCGCACATGCCGCCGTGCACGCCTGCAATGCCCACACCGCCGCGAACGGCGTCGTTCAGCCCCTTCAACTGCGCCTCGCTAATCTGTCCCATCGTCCAGATGGGGATGATAAGGTCCAGTTTCATGAGCGCGGCGTGATCTTCGAGCGGCTCAAGCGAGTTCACGACGGTTACGTCGAAGCCGTGCGGCTCCAACTGCCGCGCGAAAAGTTCCGTGGTCTCCCTGGGCGTGTGGCCGTCCCAGCCGCCCCAAAATATCAGCGCCTTTTTCATGGCATGCTCCTTCTCTATCTTCCGATTTCTCTAAGCCGCGTGCGGCTTCAGCGGTTTGGCGGCAGTATATACGCACCCTTACGGTTATGCAACCGACTTTGCGTTTGGGGCCGAAAATTCTGTTGCCTCTGCGGAATGTAGTGGTATAATTCCCGGTTCTAATCTTTGGGTTCGCACCGGTGGAGGATGTTGCCGCCGGGCGGTGGACTCGGCGGGATTGTGGAATGGTTCGCCGCGAACGACACATACTACCATAGTAGGATAGTATAAAAATTTCCCCTTTATAGTCACATGGAGGACGGATTAATGAGTAATGAAAAAAGAGGCATAGTATCGATGAGCCAGGAATCGCGCAAATTCCCGCCTCCGGCGGAATTCAGCAAGAAGGCTCACATCAAAACGCTTGACGAATACAAGCGGATGTATGAACGCTCGCTGAAGGACCCGGACGGGTTCTGGGGCGAGATGGCGTCGAAACTGCACTGGTTCAAGAAGTGGAACAAGGTGCAGGAGTGGAACTTCGAGGAGCCGAAGCTCCAGTATTTCATCGGCGGCAAACTCAACGTCTCGTATAACTGCCTTGATTACCAGATCGCCCAGGGCCGCAAGGACAAGGTTGCCATCATCTGGCAGGGAGAGCCTGAGGACGACGTAAGAAAATTCACATACGCCCAACTGCACAAGGAAGTCTGCAAGTTCGCCAACGCGCTCAAGAGCAAGGGCGTCAAGAAGGGCGACAGGATAGCCATCTACCTGCCCATGATCCCGGAACTTGCCATTTCGATGCTCGCCTGCACGCGCATTGGCGCCATCCACAGCATAGTCTTCGGCGGATTTTCCTCCGACGCGCTGCGCGACAGGATCAACGATAGCAAGTGCTCCCTCCTCGTCACATCCGACGGGTCGTTCCGTTCCGGCAAGGGCATCCCGCTTAAGGCCAACGCCGACGCGGCTGTTGCTGATTGCCCCTCCATCAAGAACGTCATCATCGTAAAGCGCACCGGCATCCCGGTGGACATGAAGGCCGGCAAGGAGTTCTGGTGGGACGACCTCATGGAGGCCGCGTCCCCCGACTGCAAGGCCGAGGAGATGGACGCGGAAGATCCGCTCTTCATCCTCTATACCTCCGGCTCCACCGGCAAGCCGAAAGGCGTGCTTCACACCACCGGCGGCTACCTCGTTTACGTAGCCACCAGTTTCAAGTACATCTTCGATTATCGCGATGAGGACATTTTCTGGTGCACCGCCGACATCGGCTGGGTCACCGGGCACTCCTACATCGTTTACGGCCCGCTGGCCAGCGGCGCTACAAGCCTCATGTTTGAAGGCGTCCCGACATTCCCCAAGCCCGACAGGTTCTGGCAGGTCGTTGAGAAGTTCAAGGTCAACATATTCTACACCGCGCCCACCGCTATCCGCGCCGTCGCCAAGGAAGGCGAAGAGTGGCCCAAGAAGCACGACCTCTCCAGCCTGCGCCTGCTTGGCAGCGTCGGCGAGCCAATCAACCCCGAGGCGTGGATGTGGTATTACAACAACATCGGCCACGGCAAGTGCCCGATTGTTGATACCTGGTGGCAGACCGAGACCGGCGGCATCTTAATCACGCCGCTGCCCGGCTGCATGACAATCAAGCCCGGCTCCGCCAGCAAGCCGTATTTCGGCGTTGAACCGGTTGTCGTCAGAGAGGACGGCACGGAGTGCAATGTGAACGAGGGCGGTTACCTCCTCATCAAGAAGCCGTGGCCCGGCATGATGAGGACCGTTTACGGCGAACATCAGCGGTTCCGTGAGATGTACTTTGTCCGCTTCCCCGGCAAATACTTCACCGGCGACGGATGCCGCGTTGATGAAGACGGCGATTACTGGCTCATGGGCAGAATCGATGACGTGCTCAACGTCTCCGGCCACCGCATCGGCACCGCCGAGGTTGAGAGCGCGCTGGTCAGCCACCCGAAGGTCGCCGAGGCCGCGGTCGTAGGCATGCCGCACGAAATCAAGGGCCAGGGCATCTACGCCTTCGTGACCGTGAAGGTCGGCGTGGAGAAGACCGACGCACTCAAGAAGGAACTCGTCCAGCACGTCCGCAAGGAGATCGGCCCGATAGCCACTCCGGACAAGATTCAGTTCGCCGACGCTCTGCCAAAGACCCGCTCCGGCAAGATCATGCGCCGCATCCTCAACAAGATCGCGGAGGGCAAGATCAACGAACTCGGCGATACCACGACGCTGGCCGATCCGAGCGTTGTCGAGAAACTTGTCGAAGGCAGGGAGTAAGCACAATGACGCACTGAACAGTGCTCGTTAACAAACCATATTTTCGGGGAGAAGAAGCATGGCAAACACCACCCAACCTCCGGGCCTTCTTGAACGACGCAAGGTTGAAGGCGAGGTCACCGTAAGCGAGGTTCTTGCGAATCCGGCGCCGCTGGGACTGATGGGGTTCGGCATGACCACCGTCCTGCTGAATATCCACAACGCGGGCATTTATCCGCTCGACACGATGATACTCGCCATGGGTATCTTCTACGGAGGTATTGCCCAGATTATTGCGGGGCTGCTGGAATACCGGAAGGGCAACACCTTCGGAACAACGGCATTTACTTCGTACGGCCTGTTCTGGCTGTCGCTTGTAGCGCTGCTTGTGATGCCCAATATGGGGCTGACCAAATTCAATGACACATCTTTTGGGTTCTACCTGTTCATGTGGGGCCTGTTCACGTGCTATATGTTCGTCGGGACCTTGAAACTGAACAGGGCGCTGCAGGTCGTGTTCCTCAGCCTGACGGTGCTGTTCTGGCTGCTCGCCGCGAACCACTGGTTCGGGCTTCCTCTCGTAATCGCCGGCGTCGAGGGCATCTTCTGCGGCCTCAGCGCGATCTACGCCGCGATGGCCCAGGTCCTCAACGAGTGCTACGGCAAGACGGTTCTGCCGCTGGGATTCGTGAAAAAGTAAGAATCCGGCGAATCAGTAAAAACGAAAGGGCGGTCCAAAAGGCCGCCCTTTTTGCACCGCCGAAATTAGTAACTGTCGCTAATTTTCTTCCGTAGCGGTTTACGGTTCCGGTTTAACCGAAATGAGCAATAATTTCTTGGCTCCGACATCTCTGGTAACTTGCTCATGCAAACGCTTGTCTTCACGGTATTGAGGCCTGGCTGTTAGAAACGCTTCCCATCGCGTGCGCGTGGCAAGGATGAATTTCTCGTCTTTGCCCGCCTCAATGAATCCCGCGAGTTCAGCAGAGGCTTCTTCTTCATCCTTATTCATTCCGATTTCCGGGATGTAATCTCGGCCGGAGTAGAACAGCACCCCTTCGCGGACCTCGCCGTACCAGGCGAACTTGCTGTTGCCGATGGCCGCAAAACTCTCCACCGTAAAAGGTCGCGCGGACTTATACTGGTCAACAATGTTTGGGTAAATCAGAAATTCCGTGGCGCAGGACATTACCAGCGACAGCACGGCCAGACAGCCGAACGACCATCCCCAGAGCGATTTCCGGCCTGCATACAGCGCGGCAACGGCAACTATTACGAGGGTGGCGCATATCATGACGAGGGGCGCGGAGTACTTCAGGGAAGAGTTCACATGCGGCATGATCTGCTCCGCTCGCGTTGTGAACAGCCCGACAGCGGAGTACAGGATGCTCGGAAAGACGATTACGAGCGTGAACAGCGCGGCAAGAACGGCGACCACCGCGGCGCTGGCCACAACAGCGACCCTGGGCGCCCTGAGCGACTTCAGGTAATCCGCCTTGTCAAACAAATCTTCAAGATACCGCGCAACCAGCATCGCGGCGGGCAACAGCGCCGGGATTGCGTACAGTTCGCGTTTCGAGGATGAAAAAGAAAAGAAAAGGACCACGCCCAGGGCGAGCGCGAAAAGGAAGAGCCGCTTTTTCCTCTCTCCTGCCTCGAGCGCGCCCTTTCTGAACAACGGAACACTGGCCGACGGAAGGAACAAAACCCACGGAAGGAAAATCATCGGGAATGCGAAGTAATAGTAGAAGAACGGCCCCTGGTGCGGTATGTCGTGTGAGATTCTCTTGAGGACAGCCGCTGAGCCGGAGGAGAGTTCCTTGTGCGAAAACACTTCCGCGAAACGCCCGATGTTTTGCCGAACAAGGATTTCGTACGCGAGGCCCGGCTGTTCGCGTTCCGCATGAATGAGCATCGGGATGAGCCACGGCAGCAGTATCGCGAACAGAACGACTAAACCGATTACGAACCATCTCGTGGCAAGCGACCTGAAGCCGCCCGTAAGTGCGAGTATTACGATGGAGGGTATCAGGAAGAGCAGCATCCCCGCGCCGCCGAGTACCGTGCCGACGAAGGCGCATACAATCAGCACCAGTGTCCATCTTTTTGCATTGGGGACCTTCGGCACGCTGAGGAACAGCAGGTACGTGAAGCCCGCGAATGCCGGCACCAGCAGCCCCACCGGCCCCTTTATAAGTATTCCGACTGCGGCGAGTATGAAAAAGTATATCCAGAGCCTCGGATTTTTCGTCTCGAACGCGCCGCGGTACATGATGAAAAACATGAGAGTCATCACGGCGGTCAGCGGCATGTCCATGTGAACCCAGCGCGACTCGCCGATGATTGTATATGATGTGGCCAGTATTATGCCGGTGAGAAGGGCAGTGCGCCTCTTGAACATCCTGTCGGCCAGCAGCATGCCCAGAGCGATTACGACGATTCCGCTGATCGCCGGGAAGAGGCGCGCGGAGAATCCATCCACCTGCCCCGTGATTTTGGCTGCGACGGCTGTCGCCCAAAAGGTCATCGGCGGCTTGTCGGGATAAGGCTCGCCGTTGATATGCATGAAAAACCAGTCCCCGCGGTCCATCATCTCGCGCGCGATCTGCGCGTAACGCGGCTCGTCGGGATCCCAAAAATCCCGCTTGCCAAGATTCACCAGCATCAATAGCGCGGTCGCCGCGGCTATGAGCCAGAATCGGATGTCCCTGATCAACGCCTTACCCCCTGCAATTCGTTCATTTCGGTCCGTAAGAAGGACGGCGATTATAGGGTATTGCCCTCAAAGTGTCACACAATTTTGAATTAACCGTCGCTAATTTTGCCGGGCAAAGACCGGAGGCATGACGTGCAAAGCAACGGACACCGGATGCATTGGGCAAGCGGCTTCTTGAACTGGGCGGATAAACCCGCTGTCAAATCACGGGCGGAGGGGGAAAGAGGCTTGCGAACGGCATCCTGTCCGCGTACTTCTTCCAAATCACGCGCGTCTTCGCCCACCCGTCCCCGATTCGTTGTCCTTTAATCAGGCTGAAGCCCACAATGATTACCATGAAGGGTATTAGCAGCGGGAGGTTTCGCATGAAGGATGCCCCGAAATCCGCGGGCCGGCCCGTCTGAATGTTTATGGCTTGTACGCCCATGAGAGCCTTCCCGGGCGATGTGCCTGTGAAACCGTCCTTGAAAAAGAAAATTAGCGTCGCAATCAAGGCTATCAGATTAGCCTCCAGGCGGGTGTGAATTCCTGCTCCAAGCACCAAGACGACTGTGGCTGCGTTCAGAAGAAGCCAGTCGATGAAGAACGCAAATTGTCTTCGGTTGGCGAATCCGCTGTTGCACTTTTTGCAGACCCACTGCTTATACAGGAGTTTCGCCTTTCTCCCCATGTGTTTCGTGTTGCCGCAAAGAGGGCATGACTGAGGGGGATATGGTTGCTGCACGGGGTATGGATACGGCGGAACTGCTTGGGGCTGCGGCTGGTAGTTCATAAATCACCTTTCTTATATCAAGTCCGTTGCTGCGGATTACTTCTAATCCAGTCATATCCGCGCCGGCATTAACCGCCCGCTTCGTCAATACGAGATAATGTTCTGCGGGCGGCCTTCGAAGAACGAGCGGATGTTCTGCACCGTCGTCTCCGCGATGCGCGCTATCGCCTCCACGCTGTTGAAGGCGTTGTGCGGCGTTATGATTACGTTCTCCATGCGGAGCATGATGTGATCCCGCACCACCGCCTTGAGCGCGTCGAGGTCGTAACTTGTTGACAAGAGTTCCGCCTCCTCGCGTATCGCCTGTTCAGCCTCAAGCACGTCAAGCCCGGCCCCGCCCACCTTGCCGCTCTTCAGCCCGGCCAGCAGCGCGTCCGGCTCTATCAGCCCGCCGCGCGCGGTGTTGATGATTATCACGCCCTGCTTCATCTTCGCGATTGCCGCGGCGTCTATCATGTGCTTGTTGTCCGGGGTGAGAGGGCAGTGCAATGTAATGATGTCCGACGTGGTGAAGAGAGTGTCCAGCGGCACGTAATCGAAACCCATCACCAGCGCCGCCTGATTGTTGGGGTAGGGGTCGTACGCCAGCGCCTTCATCAGGAACCCGCGCGCGATCCTGACCACATGCAGCCCGATCTTGCCCGTGCCGATGACGCCCAGCGTCTTGCCGTAAAGGTCCGTCCCGCGCAGGCCCTCGAGGCTGAAGTCCCCGCGAATGGTGCGCTCGTAGGCCTTGTGGATTTTGCGCGTGAGGTTGAGGATAAGCGCGAAGGTGTGCTCGGCGACCGTGTTCTCGCCGTACGTCGGTATGTTGCTCACCAGCACGCCGCGCTTGCGGCACGCTTGCATGTCGATGTGGTCGAAGCCGGTTGAGCGCGTGGCGACAAACTTCAGCGCGGGCATTTTGTCGAGCGCCGCCCGGTCAATGCGCGAATAAATGAAGGCGCTCAGCGCCTCGATGTCCCTGAGCGCATCGGCCGGCGCCGCGTCAAGCGTCTCCTTTCGGAAGTCTGCGCTGATGTTCCCGCACGCGCCGCACTTCTCCTCGAGCAATCGCCGCTCGAAATCCTCCACCTCGACAAACAGCACCTTGCCCATTGCCGCATCCTTTCACGATATCAGTGTGTGAACTTTCGCACGCCGGTGAATATCAGGCAGATGCCGTGCTCCTCCGCGGCGGCGATTACCTCGCCGTCCTTCACTGAGCCGCCCGGCTCCAGCACGTACTTCACGCCGGTCGCCGCCGCGTTGTCCAGCCCATCGCGGAACGGGAAGAACGCGTCGGACGCGAGCACCACGTGGTCGCAGGCGAGTTCCTTCTTGATGTACGCCTCAACGTCCTTTGCGCCTTTCGCCTTCGCTTCGAGCGCAAGGTTGTCGTGCGCGCGCATGCCGGCGAGCATCACGGAGTCCTTGCGGTTCGGCTGGCCGCAGCCCATGCCGATTATCTGGTACTGGCCCGGCGCGTATTCGCGCGCGATGCAGATGGCGTTCGATTTCACGTGCTTCACGTGACGCAGTACAAAGTCGTACAGCCCGGCCCTCGCCGCTGGCGGCGCGCCTTTGGTCATCACGCCGACCATCAGTTTCTTGCCGCTGTTCGCATCCGTCAACTCTTTCGCGGGCTTCACGAGGTCCGCGAATGAATCGCACAGGTAGAACAGCGTGTCGCGCTCCTGCTCGAGCAGGCCGCCGGTCACGAACTTGTAATTGGTCTTTTTCGGGTCGAGCGGTTTCACTTCGCCGTACTCAAGCAGGCGCAGACCCGCCTTCTTCTTGCCGAGGCCCTGGATGAAGTCGAGCGCGTCCTTCTCGAACCTCGGCGCGAGGATCACCTCGACGAATTTGTTCTCGATGTATTTCGCGCACGCGAGGTCGAACGGCCGCGTAACGCCGATGACGCTGCCGAACGCGCTGACCGGGTCGCCTTGCCATGCGCGCTCGAATGCTTCCAGCAGTGTCTCGCCTGTCGCGTAGCCGCAGGGGTTCGTGTGCTTGATGATTGAGACCGCGACCTTGTCGTGCAGTTCAAGGGCGGAGTTGATTGCGGCCTCAGCGTCCACGTAATTGTTGTAGCCCAGCGGCCCGCCGTAAACCTGCTTCGCGTTCGGCGCGTTCGGCTCGGTCGCCCCCCCCGGCTCGCGGTAGAGCCAGCCTTTCTGGTGCCAGTTCTCTGCGTAACGGCCCAGTTGCTCGCCGCACACGTATTTCAGGCGCTTGACCCTCCGCTCCTTCAGCGCGTACGCGAAGAAGGTGTTTATCGCGGCGTCGTAATCGGCGGTGCGCTCGTATGCCTCTATCATTAGGTCCGCGAGGAGTTCGTCGCTGATGCCGCCGTTCTTTTTCCACTCGTCCATGATTTGCCCGTATCGCGCGGGATTGACGACTACCGCGATGGAACGGTAGTTCTTCGCGGCGGCGCGGATCATGCACGGGCCGCCGATGTCGATGTTTTCCATGGCGTCTTCGACGGTGGTGCCGGGCTTGCCGGTGACCTGCTCGAAGGGGTAGAGGTTGCACACCACCATGTCGATTTGCGGGATGCCCAACTCGCACGCCTGCGCGACGTGCTTCTTGTCGTCGCGCCTGTAGAGCAGGGCGCTTTCGAAGTTGAAACTTATCGTCTTCATCCGGCCGTCAAAGTAATCGTCCTTTTCGTTGCCGGTGATTTTTCTGATTGGCGTGACGGGGATGCCGTTGTCCTGAAGGATTTTCGCGGTGCCTCCGGTGGAAATGATGCGCGCGCCTTTTGAGGCCAGGAACTTCGCGAAATCCACGACGCCGGTCTTGTCGCTGACGCTGATGACTACCGTTTCAATCTTCAACATTCTCCATGTCCTCCCAAAATCAAATCCCGTGAACGGGGAATACGTTGGTTTTTATATATTCGATTGCTTCGCGCACTTTTGCTTCTATCTGCTTCTTCGGCGGGCCGGATGAGTAAGTGTGCATGTCCCGCAAACTGCCGTTTTCAATATCCGTCTCGCCCAGGAAAATTCCGCCCACCGTGCCGACGTACTCGTCGCGCGGCTCGATGTTGTTGAGCACCGCCCACACGAGCGTCCACGCGCGGCCGAGCGCATCGAGGTTGTACCCGCCGCCGCCAAGCACGAGCCGTTTCATCGGCATGCTCCGCAGAATCGCCGCGACGTCCGCCATGCCGTTGTTCGTGAGGCTCAGGTGCGTCAGCGGGTCCGCCGCCAGAACGTCCGCTCCCATCACGACGACCAGCAACTCCGGCCTGAACGCCGCCAGCAGCGGCGGCGCGATTTCCTTGAACGCGGCGAGATAGATTTCGTCGCTCGTGTTTGGCGGCAGGGGGACGTTCACATTATATCCCGCGCCGGCGCCCGCGCCGGTTTCAGTGTAGTGCCCGCCCCACGGGTAAAGCGTCTCGCCGGTTTCGTGGAACGAAATCTTCAGGACGCGCTTCTCCGTGTAGAATCCGTCCTGAACGCCGTTGCCGTGGTGCGCGTCGAGGTCCAGATACGCCACGCGCATGCCGCGCTTGAGCAGGTACGCGATGATTACGCCGGGGTCGTTAATGTAGCAGAACCCTTCGCCGTGCCTGCGCCCCGCGTGGTGGAAGCCGCCCATCGGGCTGAACGCGATGTCGAAGTTGTTCTCCGCGAGCAGCCGCATTCCCTTGAACGCCGCGCCCGCCGCCAGGACCGCGTAGTCGTACATCCCGCGGAACACCGGGCACTCGCCGGTGCCGAGGTTGAACTCAATCAACCTGTCAAAAAAGGCGCCGTTGTTCGCGGCCTTCAGGTTCTCGATGTATTCGCGGTCGTGGAAGAGCGCGAGCGTTTCCGCGTCCAGCGGTTGCGGCTCGACCACCTCAATCCAATCCCGCGCGAAAAGATGATACTTCACGCAAAGGTCGCAAACAACCTTCGACCTGACCGGCTTGAAGGGGTGGTGCGGGGCCAGTTCGTATTTTTCAAACTCCGCCGAATGTATGAACGCGGTTTTCAAGTCCCTGTTTCGGGTATGCCGGTCGTGTGTTTCTCAGGCGCGAACGTGAAGGAAATATGATACACGCCCTCCTCGACCACGCTCTTGATAACGTGGCCGCTCTTGTGAAACACGTGCAGCATTGCCTGATTGCCGAACAGCACCTCGGCGTTGAACCCCTTGATTCCCTTCTGCCTGGCGATTTCGATGAGCCTCTTGAGCAGATAAGTGCCCAGGCCTTTGTTCTGGTAATTGTCCAGCACAAGGAACGCGCACTCCGCCGTCCGCGTTGCGGGGTCAACGTTGTATTGCCCGACGGCGATGACGTGCTCGTGGCCTTCTTCCGGGACGACGCCGATGAGGACCATCGTCTGGTCGTAGTCGATGTTGCAGTAGTACTGCGCGTCGCGGTGGCGCATCGTGTGCAGTTGCCCGTGGAAGCGGTAGTAGGTGGTCTTCTTGCTGGCGTTGTAGAAGAGTTCGCGCATCACGTCTTCGTCGGTCGGGCGCGCCGGGCGGAACGTCACCTTCGTGTCGTCGAAGGTGTAAAGCGTCTCGAACTCCTTCGGATAGCGCGCCGCGAGGTTCAGCGACATCTGGTCCTTATAAATGTAATTGTGCGTCTTGGCGTGTTCGAGCAGTTCGTCGCGGAACTTCGGATGCGCGATGCTTATGAGCGCGACGCACCGCTCGCGGATGGTCTTGCCGTGCAGTTGCGCCGAGCCGTACTCCGTGACTACGTAATGCACGTCGCCCCTCGTCGTCACGACGCCCGCCCCTTCGCTCATGTGCGGAACGATGCGCGACTTCTTTCCGTCCTCTGTCGTCGATGGCAGCGCGATGACGGGCTTGCCGCCTTCGCTTCTCGCCGCGCCGCGCATGAAGTCTATCTGTCCGCCAAGCCCGCTGTAGAAGAGGTATCCCAGCGAGTCCGCGCAGACCTGCCCCGTGAGGTCCACCTCCAGCGCGCCGTTTATCGCCACCATCTTCTCCTGCTGGCTGATGATGAACGGGTCGTTGGTGTATTCGCTCGGATGGAGTTCGATGAGCGGATTGTTGTTTATGAAATCATAAAGGCGCTTCGTCCCCATGCAGAACGACGCGATGATTTTTCCCCGGTGCAGCGCCTTCAGCCGGTTCGTGATTGCGCCCGATTCAAAAAGTTCAAGCACGCCGTCGCTGAACATCTCCGTGTGAATCCCCAACTCCTTCTTCTGCTTGAGGCACCTCATCACGGCGTTCGGTATCGCGCCGATTCCCACCTGGATCGTCGAGCCGTCCTCCACCAGGTCCGCGATGTGCCCGCCGATTCTCATGGCTATTTCGTCCGGCTCGCCGGTCTTGTACTCAAGAAGCGGCTCGTCGTGCGGCACGAGGAAATCGATGTCGTCCACGTGCAGGAAACTGTCGCCGAGCGTTCGCGGCGTGTGCGAGTTCACCTCCGCCACCACCAGCCGCGCCGTTTCCGCGGCGGCCTTCACGATGTCCACCGAAACCCCCAGGCTGCAATAGCCGTGCTCGTCCGGCGGCGTTACCTGGATGAGCGCCACGTCAATCGGCAGGATTCCCTTGCGGAAAAGCGCCGGCAACTCCGACAGGAATATCGGCGTGTAATCCGCGCGGCCCTCGGCGACCGCCTGCCGCGTGTTGGGGCCGACGAAGAACGCGTTGTGCCGGAAAATATCGGAGAACCGCGTGTCCGTGTGCGGCGCGACGCCGAGCGTCAAAGTGTGAATAATTTCAGTGTCGGGAATGTGCCCCGCGATTTCCGCGAGCGCGCGCACGAGCGACTGCGGCTCGCCGCAGCCGGTCCCGATGAAAACGCGATAGCCCGGGCGCACGTTGCGCACGGCGGCCTTCGCGGTCGTAATCTTGGTGTGATACTTGTCCTGCCAGTTGTCGGCGGTCATAAATTGCCCCTTGCCATTAAAAAAGCGTGCCATAAATCCAAACGAGTAAATTAACACAATAAACCCGATTCTTCAACCCCATTCACCGAAGAGGCTGTTAGACTGTCCCGATAGGATCGGGATGCCGCAAGGCGTCATTCGGCTGTTAGGCTGTCCCGATAGGATCGGGATGCCGCAAGGCGTCATTCGGCTGTTAGGCTGTCCCGATAGGATCGGGATGCCGCAAGGCGTCATTCGGCTGTTAGGCTGTCAGACTGTTCAATTCCCATGTGGCACAGCCGCCCCGACATTCCTCGTGTATTTGCAGATGAAAGGTCGGGGCTGTGATTCTCTGATGGCCTGCAAAAATATCTCGTCTCACCGCCAAAGCCCGCCCCGATCCTATCGGGGAACGTCAAGTTTCGTAGCCGCAAGGCTTGCCTTGCCCAAATGCCGTAGCCGCAAGGTTTACCAGCACGCCGGAGGCGTGTAAACCTCTGGCTGGCTTGCCTTGCCTAATCCAAATGTGTCCTTGCCGCCTGACGAAAACTCTTGCAAACATCATTAAATCCTATATGCTGTGTCTGTCTGCCCTTGACTTTGCCCTAACCCCCAGAGTAAGATTTGCCAAGTGCTAATCGGGAGTATCATACTATTCAAGGGAGAAGTGTACTATGGACTCTGCCACTCATCTTGCAACGCGCTCCGTCCCGCCAAAAGTCGCCCAGTCCATCATGCGCCACCAGGACATAAATATGACAATGGATGTATATACAGACCAATCCAGTCTCAAAGAAAAAATTGCCGCCTTGTCAAATCTTTCTTTATCAAACGAACCCGTTCCCGAAATCATCAAGAGGTGAGATATGGAAGAAACAGTAAAACTTGCGCCAGAGACGAATCACAAGTCCGTTGTGCTTTTAGTGGCGTGCTCGCTTCTATTTTTGTCTTTGGTTGGAAACATTGTTTTTATTGTACTTCTAGCCACTAGACCTACGCACATGCCCCAAAAGAATGTGCTCAATATGTCTGACCAAGAAGTTGCAGATTTGGGGAAGTTAATTGAACATCGCAACCTTGCCGTGTTTGGTTTACTGGAACCCAAACTCAAACCATATACTTATGCCGACTATACGCTCCATATGAATCCAGATAATATGGCCAGCCTCGCGGAATCCGCAATAATTGAAGTAAGACGTAGGGAAAAACTATATACCGAGAAAGAATTAGAAGCCATGCTCGATAGTGTGAGATGGAGTATAATTTTTCTCGCCCCCGAAACTACTGAATATTATTCCGATGACCGTTAAGCCCAATGTGGCGCATAAGTGGCGCAACGCCACTTTTCATGGCAACAAGAATAACAAGGCGTGGCTTGGGTACTTACAGGCCATGCCTTGCATGTCATAATGGCAAGAAATAGAAGGTTTCATGGCTTGCGCTCCCCTTGCGTCCTGCCGGAATTTGCGTTATGCTTTCAGGCCGTGAATAACACCGAAACTGCCGAGTAGTCCAAAGGTTTTCAGCCCATGAATAAAGACGTGTGCAATAGGCTGAGTTTAAGCATAATAACACAGGTTGAGAATGAACTGAGTTACTTCGCCGGGGTATGTAAGGAGAACCCTATCCGCAAAATGCGGGATTTGCCTGACGGGATTAGGCAATTCTATACCGAAGTGCTAAACTGGCAGGACTACATCCCTCGGTTTCGCCGCTTGCTACAGCACAATATCCGCATGAGCATGCCGGAATTGCATGAATCAGTTAACCCGGATGATTTTCCCCTCACATTCCTGCCTAACCATAGACCGGCCATGAATGCTTTGATCGCTAAAGGTGATGAGGCTGAGTTGAAGGATTTGGAATACGAAGCGGACTCGCCCGTTAAGTCAGATTTATTCGCTCACACACCGCCCGCATCAGTGAAATCGGACTTCCTCGCTTACAAAGGAGCCACATCGTTAAAGGGTACGGAGGCCATGCAGGAGACCTATCCCGTGCCTCAAGAGATATTGCTGGAACTAAGACAACTGCTCCGGGACGGTAATTGGCCGATTTCGGGGCAAAATACTGAGCGCCAGAACGTGGAGAAAGAAGATCGCGCTGACGATCTCGCCAAGAAACCCTCTGGCACACTTTCCCCCGCCGTTCGGAAATTCAAGGCATTTGACGAACTGTGGGAGATGTACCGATTCTTTGGGCATGATCCGAAATTTGAACGCTTGTCGCCGGAAGTAAAACAATACTATTCCCAGTTTCTCGACCGGGGCCGGGACTTTTTTTCCCGTTGGATTGAAAGTGTTCAAGCGGACATGCTGTGCGAGTGCGGGGACGTATTGACCGCAGAGCAGCGGGATAGATTCACTACGGTTGTTGTCGATCTGCTGGATTTTACACTTCGCAAGGAAGCCGACGGCGGACGTGTTTGGGCGGAACTCCGTGAGGACAAGCGCGAGTTGGTAAATGAGGTCGTGGAGGAAATGCGCCCCGTGCGATGGAGGCTGAAAGTCGCCAAAGATGCTGAGGCGAAAGGCGCGGGAATATCAGGCGAAGAAAAGCCGCCCGCCACCAAGGACAGTGAAAAGAGACTTATCCCGGAACGACCCTCTGATATTGCCTCTCACCAACCCAAGCAAGAATCAGACGCCACGCCAAAGAAGCCTTTATGGGTCCGCGTAACTGGCGTTGGCGCAATTGCACTGCTGATAATCTGTACGGTGTACTTGATAGTTGCCTATGTCGAAGGGAACAATTTTGTGCAGAAGGCGCTGAATGCATGGCAGTTAGTGGTGCTTGCATTCTGCCTATGCGTGGCAATTGTTGCTTACCTCGTTGGATGGGACAAGATTCGCAAGATATGGCCTTTCTAGTCGCGGCAGGTCGATAACTCCATTCTCTCATTTCAAGATTCCATCTGCGTGTATCAGCGTTCATCTGAGGCTAAATTCTTTGCGTCCCGCCGGAGGCGGGTAAACCTTTGCGTCCCCGATGGGATCGGGGCAGGCCTTGGCGGTTCCCCCCAAAATCTGTGCAATCCGACCTTGAAGCCCCGATGTTTCATCGGGGTGTGAAATCCCGATAAGTCGGGACACCGCAAGGCGTCATCTGTGAAATCTGTGGATTTTTTACAAATTTTTCAGAAAGTCCTTGACGCTCGCGATTTGACGGGACATGCTTCAGGGTAGGGAATAGGTCGAAAATGCGGCCTTGGTGGGAAAAAAGTCGATGTGCTGGTCTTGCGAGCGGGATGCGTCCAATTGTGTATTAAAAGCGGCGGCTACTGAACAAAATGCGCGCGCTTATGGACAAAAACGGTGTCGTAATGGAGCGGTTTGAAACGTTTCGTAGGTGGGAATTTATTTGCGGCTGTCCGCGGCAAAAAGTGCAAAGGGCAAAAATGTTCCGGATAGTTCCGCTTAGCGGTTTTCGCGAATATCGTAACGTCCGTTATGATAAGGAATAACGAGAAAATGGCGGGCGCAAAAATATGCGGTACATGTGCCGCAAAGTTTCACAAGAGGTTTCCGAAAACGGCACGTAAGGTCATGTGCGGCATGTGCTAATGAGAAAAATCGCGTAAGCGGAATTATCCGGTACATTGTTCCGGATAGTTCCGGATAGTTCCGCATAGGGCGCTCCGTGGAAGTAAGGGATGAGGGGTGAGGGGTGAATAATGAAGGATGAAGGCGGAAGGATGAAGGATGAATAAAAGGCTATTCGGCTATTCGACTATTCGACTGTTAGGACCGAACAGCCGAACGGTCGAAATGTCGAACAGTCTGTTTTTCTCGGCGTTCTTGGCGACTTGGCGGTTAAAAATTGCTTTTATAACTTATAAAATGTAAAAATAGGCCGCCGGGATTATGACCACTTTTACGTGCACATACCAGCATGTCGCGCCGGGGGCGCGAAAAGGATGAAGGATGAATTATGAAGGATGAATAAAAGGCTATTCGGCTATTCGACTATTCGACTGTTAGGACCGAACAGCCGAACGGTCGAAATGTCGAACAGTCTGTTTTTCTCGGCGTTCTTGGCGCCTTGGCGGTTTGGTGGTTGCTTTACATTTTATAACTTATGAAATGTAAAAATCGGCCTCCGGGATTATGACTCCTTTCACATGCACATACCAGCATGTCGCGCCGGGGGCGCATAAAGGATGAAGGATGAATTATGAAGGATGAATAAGAGGCTATTCGGCTATTCGACTATTCGGCTATTCGGCTGTTAGGCTGTTAGACTGTCCGCCGTCCCGATTTGAAATCGGGATGGCGAGACCTCGCCCCGATCCAGATCGGGGCGGGTTAGACTGTTAGTCCGTTAGGCTGTTAGGACCTAATAGCCTAACAGTCTAAATGCCGAACAGTCTGTGTTCTTGTTGTGAGTGCCGGGCGGAAAATTGCCAAAGCGCTGGATTTTTTGCGCGGGGGGAAAGTATAATGTTTGCAGGAGTGAGTTGAGCGGTCGGACCGCCGCAGGTCGTGGGCGGGACGTCCCTGAACTTTTTGGCACGACCATATTGAGGAGATGCAACATGAGGACGATTGTAATTCTGTTTGTGGCGGCATTCCTCATCGTTCTTGCGGGGGGATGCTATTCGCGCATGGCCGACGTTACCGCCATCAGCACCAAGAGCGTCATGGTTCCGGGCGAACGGCTTGGCGAGGTGGAGGGCGTGGAGAAGTGCCATATCTACTGCATCTTCCCGGACAAGCGCCTGAGCGTCAAGGAGGCGATTGACAAGGCGCTTAAAAAGCAGAATGCGGACATGCTGGTCGATGCAAAGTTTTACGTCAAGTCCTGGTACATCCCGTTCATCTACGGGCAGGTGTCCATAAAGGTGACGGGCACCGCGGTTCGCCTTGCGCCAAAGCCGGTGAGGAAGATTGAGCCGCCGAAGACGCCGGCGCCGCCCGCGTCGTCCACGACGCCCGAGCCGCCGAAGCCAGCCGCGCCTTGAGCGGAAAAGCGCGCATGTGAATGTGTAATGCGGAGACAAGGGACTGCCGTGAATCCCGCAGCGGTGTCTTGTTTGAATGTCCTGCCGTGTGCGAGCCTTGCGCGGTGTTCCGGCGCGGCGAAAAATATACAGCAAATATTTAGACTTTTCCTATTGACAGCCGCGACATGCGTGTTATAATACCTTCTTGCATGGGGAACTAGAGCGAAGGGTCGCTGTAAGGGCCCTTCGAATTTTTTGCACCATGCGGCTCTTTGAAAATTGAGCAGGTGTCCGAGAGCGTGGGAACGCGTGGGCCGCGGGTTTACGCCTGCGGTTCGGCGGTTCAGCAATGAACCGTACTGCGTCCCACGATTTTGGATGAGCACTTTTATGTGCTTGCCCAACAGCAATTCTGACCATAAGGATTAGCCTTATGGCGATCGTGAGGATGCAAATTTCTTCAATTTTGAACAGAAGTTCCCTTAACGGGGGACTTGGAAAAAAAATTGAAGGGTTTGATCCTGGCTCAGAACGAACGTTGGCGGCGTGGATTAGGCATGCAAGTCGAACGAGAACGGGTGAAGCCCGCAAGGGTGGATCCCTAGTAAAGTGGCGAAAGGGTGAGTAACGCATAAACAACCTGCCCTCCAGCGGGGGACAACGTCGGGAAACTGACGCTAATACCGCATGTGTCGTCGCGACCGCATGGTTGTGACGGGAAAGGCCGGGATCCCGAGCAATCGGGACCGGCCACTGGAGGAGGGGTTTATGTTCTATCAGCTAGTTGGCGGGGTAACGGCCCACCAAGGCGACGACGGATAGCCGGACTGAGAGGTCGACCGGCCACACTGGGACTGAGACACTGCCCAGACTCCTACGGGAGGCTGCAGTCGAGGATCTTCGGCAATGCGCGCAAGCGTGACCGAGCGACGCCGCGTGAAGGATGAAGGCCTTCGGGTCGTAAACTTCTGTCACAGGTTAAGAATAAGGTACACCTAATACGTGTGCCGATGACTAAGGCCTGAGAGGAAGCCCTGGCTAACCTCGTGCCAGCAGCCGCGGTAATACGAGGAGGGCAAACGTTGTTCGGATTTACTGGGCTTAAAGGGCGCGTAGGCGGCCGTATATGTCGGGGTTGAAATCCCTCAGCTTAACTGAGGAATTGGTTCCGAAACGGTGCGGCTTGAATACATCAGGGGCGTGTGGAACTCCAGGTGGAGCGGTGAAATGCGTAGATATCTGGAGGAACGCCGGTGGCGAAAGCGACACGCTGGGGTGGTATTGACGCTGAGGCGCGAAAGCTAGGGGAGCAAACAGGATTAGATACCCTGGTAGTCCTAGCCGTAAACGATGAATACTAAGTAGCGGTGTCTCCGATGGCATCGCTGCCGGAGTGAAAATATTAAGTATTCCGCCTGGGGAGTACGGTCGCAAGACTAAAACTCAAAGGAATTGACGGGGGCTCGCACAAGCGGTGGAGGATGTTGTTTAATTCGAGGCAACGCGAAGAACCTTACCTGGGTTTGACATGTACGTAGTAGAAACCCGAAAGGGCGACGAACCGGAGCAATCCGGAAGCGTACACAGGTGCTGCATGGCTGTCGTCAGCTCGTGCCGTGAGGTGTTGGGTTAAGTCCCGTAACGAGCGAAACCCTTGTCAGTAGTTGCTAACAGGTAATGCTGAGGACTCTACTGAGACTGCCGGTGTTAAACCGGAGGAAGGTGGGGATGACGTCAAGTCCTCATGGCCCTTATTACCCAGGGCCACAAACGTCCTACAATGGCCGGTACAGAGAGATGCAAGACCGCAAGGTGGAGCAAATCTGCGAAAGCCGGCCCAAGTTCGGATTGTGGGCTGAAATTCGTCCACATGAAGCTGGAATCGCTAGTAATCGCGCATCAGCCACGGCGCGGTGAATGTGTTCCCGAGCCTTGTACACACCGCCCGTCAAGCCATGAAAGCCGGGGGTACCCAAAGCCGCCAGCTCAACCCGCAAGGGGGGGCAGCGCCTAAGGTAAACTCGGTGATTGGGACTAAGTCGTAACAAGGTAGCCGTAGGAGAACCTGCGGCTGGATCACCTCCTTTCTAAGGATTCGTATCCGCCCCGATCTTTATCGGGGAGCCATCGGACGCTTCTTACGCCCGGCCCTGCTTAATGAAAAAAACCCCAAGTTAAACTTGGGGTTTTTTTATGTAAAAGGGAAAAACGAAAAACGAAAAATCCGCCATCCGCCATTTGCCCCTCCGCAGAACAAAAAATTAAAAAATTCTTAGAAAAAGCGAGATTTTTTGCCCGCCCGCCGTGTCTATAATTCCAGAGAGCAGGAGAAGTATAGCAGGGACGGCGTATTGTATGATTTCGCGCGGGCAGCGTCCCGCCGAAAGCCGTCTCAGGTAAATCCTTAAAGAAATGACAAGGAAAGAGGAACGCTATATGACGCATTTTCTGCTCTCAGCGGACATCTGTTCCCACACATCGAACAGCGCCACCAAGCGGCGGCCTCCACAGGCCCGCCCATTACTCAATCGCTCAATTCCTTCAGCAATCTATTTTTCCATTTATCTCATTATCTGTATGAGGAGGTAGAACCATGCATTACTTGAAATCTTTGCGAATGAAGTCGTTTGTTATGGCAGGTGCGGCACTGCTGATTATTCTGATGTACAGCGGGGCGGCCATGGCCGTGACGAACCCGAGGGACGTCGTGTTCGAAGCGGCGCCGGTGGACAGCCACCTGTACGCGCAGTATCTGGATCCGCTGGGTCTGCCGGATTTCGCGACTCCAACTGGCGATATTGGTGGCGTTCCGCTCTATGAACTCGACATAACGCAGTACACAAGGTCGATGAGCAACGGGTTTGCAAATCCGACGACTTTGTGGGGTTATGCGCTGCCGGGGCAAACGCCAAAGTACCTCGGCCTCACTTTCGTTGCCAATGAAGGCAGCCCGTTTTACGTGACGGTGACCAACAAACTGCCCGACCAGAATCTGCTGTTCCCAATCGATACCACGATAATGAACGGCATGTTGCGGCCCAACACGGACATCCACCTGCACGGCGGACACGTCGCCCCCGCGAATGACGGCGGGCCGCTAGATTGGTTCACCAACGACCCCGCCTACGTGCCCAGCATGGCTAACGGCGATATAGGCGGCCTTCCCGGCAACTCCTACACTTACTATTATCCAAACATCCAGCCAGCCGCATTCTTGTGGTATCACGAGCATGCTCTGGGCGCCACGCGCATCAATACCTACCTTGGTTTGGCGGGTGGATATTTGATCCGCGATGCCGCGGAAGCCGCTCTCAATCTTCCGAGCGTGGCCACGGGCAATGAGACCGCCTGGGTCCTCCAGGACCGCGACTTCGATTCCACAAACCAATTGTGGTATCCGCAGGGGCCCGACATGCTGGGCAACGGCGACCCGCTTTCCGGGCTTCCTCAGCCCCCATTCGATACAAGCTACTCCGCCGTTCCGGAGCACTTCGGCAACACCATCGTGGTTAACGGCACCGTGTGGCCATACATGGACGTTGAACAGGACCGCACTTACCGCGTCCACTTGCTTGAGGGTTCATCCGCTCGCGCGTACGACCTATACCTCGTGCCGGAAGCGGCCCTTGATGCTCCGAACCAGACCGTTGATCTGAACCAGGCAGTGCCTTTCTACAAGATAGGCACTGACCAGGGCCTCTTGGCCAACGCAGAACTCACGACTCACGTGGTATTTATGCCGGGCCAGCGCCTTGACACACTCTTTGACTTCCATGGCGTCCCGCAGGGCAATTACATTCTGGTAAACCGCGCACCCGATGATATGTCGCCCTTCGGCACTGCGTTCGCCGATCTGACCACAACAGGCCAGATACTGCAAATCCGCGTCGGGCCCAATACCAGCGGCGCTGACACGTTTTTGCCCCAGTGGCTGACGCCGGGCAACCCCTGGCCGACTCTCAATCCGGCGGACGCAGTCACGACACGGCAGTTCACCCTCACGGAAGGCTTCGATGAGTACGGCCGTCTCATTCAATTCGTCAATGGCACGCCGTATCTTAGCGATACCATTATGCCGGGCATGATGATGCCGAACATAATGGCCGAACCCACGATTAACACCACTGAGATTTGGCAGTGGCTGAACATGACGATGGACAACCACCCGATGCATACGCACGACGTATCGTTCCAGGTGCTCGGTTTCCAGGCGTTGATGGTTGATCCTGGCGACCCTACCATGTACATGCCGATGGTTGACCCGAGCGCTCCGTTCTACACACCAGACGACCCCGCCTGGATAGCGATGTGGGGCGGCAACTGGTGGAAAGGCCAATTGGACACCATGATCTGCCCCCCGGGCTATGCGTCAAGCATAATCATGCACTTTGATGATTTCCTCGGCGAGTACGTCGCTCACTGCCACATCCTCGAGCACGAAGAGCACGACATGATGGGAACCTTCAGGGTCGTTCCTGAACCGTCCACATTCGCGCTCATCGCTTCCGGCCTCACCGGCGTATTCGGTATCCCGGTGTGGCGTCGCATCAGGAAGTAACAGACGCAAAACCTGTCATGCGCAGGCGTCGGGAAGCCAAACCCGGCAACCCAGCCCGCAAATGACATGGAAAAAGGTCCCCCGACGTATCTATCGGGGGGCCTTCTTGTTTTCTCAGGTAAATCATCCGGCGTTCCTTCCGCCCTCGATTTTTTTGTTGACTACGGCGGCGCGCGGCGTTATCATTCCCGGTTTCTTGAACGGCCATTTTGCATTGGGGCATGGCCTGAAAACCGCTCATAACACTACCCTTTATGGAGTTTTCCCGTGAAAGTTCTCGTTTGCGATTCCATCAGCGAAGAAGGGCTGAAAGTTCTCAGGAACGCCGGCCACGAAGTTACCGTGAAGACCGGCATGACACCGGAAGACGTCGCCGCGGTCATCGAACCTTACCACGCCGTCATCGTCCGCAGCGCCACGAAAATCAAGAAGCCCGCCATCGAGGCCGGCAAGAACCTCAAGTGCATCGCGCGCGGCGGTATCGGCGTTGACAACATCGACGTGGAAGTCGCCAAGGCGAAGGGCATTCCGGTCCTCAATACCCCGGGCGCGACCACCGTGACCGTCGCGGAACTCGCGCTGGGCATGATGTTCGGCCTGTGCCGCCATCTCGCCCCCGCAACCGCGTCCATGAAGGCGGGCCTGTGGGAAAAGAAAAAATTCGAAGGCACGGAACTTTTCGGCAAGACGCTCGGCGTTATCGGCGCCGGCCGCATCGGCCAGCACGTCATTAAGGTCGCAAAGGCCATCCCGATGACGGTCATCGGCTACGACGTGATTAAGAACGAGGAAGCCGCGCGGACGCTGGGCTTCAGGTACGTGTCGCTTGACGAACTGCTGGCCAAGTCCGACGTCATCACGCTGCACCTGCCGCTCACGCCGGAGACGAAGTACCTCATCAACGCCGCGGCAATCGAGAAGATGAAGAAGGGCGTGCTGCTGGTCAACTGCTCGCGCGGCGGGGTGGTGGAGGAGAAGGCGCTCATCGCGGGACTCAAGTCCGGCAAGATCGCGGCGGCCGGCATTGACGTGTACGAGAAGGAGCCGACGGACAACAAGGAACTGCTTGCGCTGGAGAACGTGATTCTCACGCCGCACATCGGCGCGTCGACGAAAGAGGGGCAGTATCGCGTGGGAGTTGAAATCTGCGAAAAAGTAGTCGAAACGCTCAAGAAATAATTGTTTGAACGTGAGGACCAGACATGGCGAAAGTTTTTCCATTTCATGCAACTCGCTTTAATCCGGCTAAAATAAAGGATGTCAGCGCCGTTGTCACGCAGCCGTACGACAAGATTACGCAGGCGATGCAGGACGACTATTACAAAAAGCACGAGCGCAACATCGTCCGCATCACCAAGGGCAAGGACGAACCCGGCGACGACGACATGAGCGACAAGTACACCCGTGCTGCGGAATTCCTGGGCAAGTGGATGAAAGACGGCACCTTCATCACCGAGAAGCAGCCGGCGATTTATGCATACTATCAGGACTATCAGCTTCCCAACGGCGAACGCAAAACGCGCAAGGGATTCGTCGCAATGTGCGAACTGATGGAATACGGCCAGGGCGGAGTCAAGCCGCACGAGAAGACCCTCGCCGGCCCCAAGGCCGACCGTCTGAACCTCCTCCGCGCAACGCAGGCGCACTTCGGCCAGATATTTATGCTCTACTCCGATCCGCAAAACGCCATCAACGACATGCTTGACGAAATCGCCGCGGAGAAACCGCTTGTCCAGGCCGTTGACGGCGTGGACCTCCACCGCGTTTGGGCGGTAACCGATCCGGAGAAGATCGCGATCATCCAGAAAATCATGGACGACAAGCCGCTCTTCATCGCCGACGGCCACCACCGCTACGAGACCGCGCTCAACTATCGCAACGAAATGCGCGCGAAAGGCTTCAGGTGCGAAGACCTTGAGACGTTTGAACGCGCCATGATGACCTTTGTCAACATGGACGACAAGGGTCTTACCATTTTCCCGACGCACAGGCTGATATTCGACGTAGCCGACTTCGACCCGAAGCGCCTCCTCGTGCAAATCGGCGATTTCTTCGATATCCACGATTACAAGTTCGACAGCGAGAGCGAAACCGCGGTCAGGCGCGAATTCCTCGAAGATGTCAAGATAGAAGGCTTGACCGCGCATTGCTTCGGAATGTACATCGGGAAAGAGAAGACGTACCGCCTGCTCACGCTGAAGAACGAGCGGGACGTTGACAAGGTCATCAAGGAGAACAAGCCGCATTTGTGGAAGGCGCTCGATGTCAACATACTGCACCTGATGATAATGGAGCCGTTCCTGAAGATCGGCCCGCGTGAACTCGAAGCCCAGACCAACGTCCACTACGAGCGCTACGCCGAAGAAGCCCTCGACAGGGTCAAGGCGGGTGAGTATCAGGTTGTTTTCATCATGAACCCGACCAAAGTCAGCCAGGTCAAGGAAGTCGCGCTGGCCGGAGAGAGGATGCCGCAGAAGTCCACGGACTTCTACCCGAAACTACTCACCGGCCTCGTTTTCGCAAAACTCAACATTGTTAAGTAAAACAGTGTTTCTCAAGGAGCATGAAAATGCATAAGAGACTTTTTATCCCCGGTCCCGTCGAAGTATCGAAGGACACGCTGCAGGCGGTCGCCACGCCCATGATTGGCCACCGCGGCTCGGAGTTCTCGGAACTGTACAACCGGGTGCATCCGAAACTGCAGAAAATCCTGTACACGAATTCGTACGTGTTCATGTCCACATCCTCGGGGACCGGCGTAATGGAAGGCGCGCTGAGGAACCTCGTCAACAAGCGCGTCCTCGTTTCCTGCAACGGCGCGTTCGCTGACCGCTGGTTCGAGATGGCCGGTGAGAACGGCAAAGCCGCCGACCCGCTCAGGGTTGAGTGGGGCAAGGCCGTCACGCCGGAGATGGTTGACAAGGCGCTCGCCACCGGCAAGTACGACGCCTTCACATTTACCCACAATGAAACCAGCACCGGCGTAATGAGCCCGCTGGAAGAAGTCGCCGAAGTCCTCAGGAAGTATCCTGACGTCTCCTTCATGGTGGACGCGGTGAGTTCAATGACCGCCGTCAAGATTGAAGTCGACAAACTCGGCGTTGACTGCCTGCTCGCAGGCACGCAGAAGGCGTGGGCGCTGCCGCCGGGACTCGCGGTGTTCGCAGTCAGCAAGAGGGCGCTTGAAAAAGCCAAGACCGTGCCGAACCGCGGGACGTACTTCGATTTCCTCGGCTTCCTTAAATACCACGAAAAAGGCCAGACGCCCAACACGCCGGCCATATCCCTGATTTACGGCCTTGAGCATCAGTGCGACAAGATGCTTGCCGAAGGCCTCGACAGGCGTTTTGCCCGTCACCTTGAAATGGCCAAAACCTGCCGCCAGTGGGCGAAGGACAAAGGCTTCGAGATGTTCTCCGAGCATCCGTACCACTCGGTCACACTCACCTGCGCTACGAACAACAAGGGCATGGACATCGGCGCGCTCAACAAGCACCTCGCCACAAAGGGTGTCGTTATCTCCAACGGCTACGGCAAGATCAAGGACAAGACTTTCCGCATCGCGCACATGGGCGACTGTACGCCGGCGGAACTGAAGGAAGTCCTCGGCTACATCGACGAGTTCCTGAACAGATAATCCGCGTTTTTCGTCGAAGGCCTTTGCACTTCACAAAACGCGGCGAAAGATGTAAAATCCATTTTGAGAACAGCGAAAGAGTTTGCCTAGGAGCCTCAAAGCCCGGGCAAACTCTTTCGTGAATCGGTCTTGCGGTAAGCATGCAATCCGTACGGATCAATAAGTGAGAGGGGGGAGCACTTGTCGCTCAGACTCTGCATATTGGGCAGCGGGTCAGCGGGAAACGCCGCCGTTGTCCAGTCGCCGCGCACGTGCCTGCTCATCGACGCCGGGCTTACCCTGCGCCAGATGCAGACCCGCCTTGCCGAGCGCGGTTTGAAACTCTCCGACATCGACGCGCTCATCGTTACTCATACCCACGGCGACCACTTCCGCTCTTCCACCATCGCCGCCTGCCTCAACCACCGCATCCTCATTTACAACCACGAGGAAAACGAGGCAATACTGGCGCGGAAATACAGCCAGTTCCGCCGCCTCAAGGAGCACCGCCTCAACGCCACATTCGGCGACGCGCCGCTCGTGATAAACGACCTGGAAATAACCGCCGTCAGCGTTCCTCACGACGCGGAGGGCGTGACGCTCGCCATCACCGTTGAATACCTCGGTGACAATCAACGCCAGCGGCTCGCCTTCGCCACGGACCTCGGCATCGTTCCGGCCCCGATATACAAACTCTTCGCTGATTCCGACGTGCTGGTCCTCGAGTTCAATCACGACCCCATGATGCTCCAAAACTCAAAACGCACGCAGTATCTCAAGGACCGCGTCAACGGCTCCTCCGGGCATCTCTCGAATTTCCAGGCCGCCGCCGCGCTTCGCACAATTCTCGTGCGCAGCGGCCGTCCGCCGCTTGCGGTCGTTCCTGCGCACCTGAGCCGCGAATGCAACGCGCCGTATCTTGTCAGCGCCGTCGTTTATGAAGTCCTTGAAAAGCACAAGGCGAAGGAAACGCGCGTCATTCTTGCCGCACAGGAAAAGCCGACCGAATGGCTCGACATCGGCGCTATGCGCGGCCAGATGTGCCTCTTCTGAAAATCATGTCCGCGAACCAGAAGACCAGAGTCAAGAGAGCCTGCGAAATCCTCGAACGCGAGTATGGCTCGCCGACGGGCCGCCCGCGCGACGCCGACCTCGTCTCCATGCTCGTCCGCACAATCCTTTCGCAGAACACCACCGATACAAACCGCGACCGCGCGTTCGACAGCCTGCACGGCGCATTCCCGGACTGGGAAATGCTCGTTGACGCGCCGCAAAGAAAAATCGCGCAGGTCATACGCGTCGGCGGGCTGGCGAACCAGAAAAGCGCGAGCATCAGGAACATCGTCCGCCATCTCAAGGAGACGCGGGGAAAAGTCGAACTCGATTTCATCTGCGACATGTCGAACGAGGACGCGTACAAATATCTTTGCGCGCATAAGGGCATCGGCGTTAAGACCGCGAGCATCCTGCTTTGCTTCGGCTGCGGGCGCGACGTGTTCCCCGTTGACACGCACGTGAACAGGGTTTGCGGGCGGCTGGGCTTCGTGCCGGAGGGAAGCGGGCCGGACAAGACGCACGAACTGATGTCGCCGCTCGTCCCGAAGGGAAAGGCGCATTCGTTTCATCTTAATATCATCCGGCTCGGCAAGACGATTTGCGCCGCGCGCAGCCCGCGCCACGAAGTATGCCCGCTCCGCAGCATGTGCCTGACGTACCGAAGGGTCAGACCCTATTTACGGAGGTCTGGAGCCATGCGACAGACCTTGTAGAATAGTGGTCTGCCCCCCGAACACGACGTTGCACGCATTTGCGCAGGCATTGAGTCGTGCCCCCCGGCGTGGTAGAATTCACATGAACCATTGCGCGGAACTGAACGTTTGAATCGTACAAAATATGGCGCACAAAATACTCATAAAGAACGGCAGGGTGGTTGACCCCGCGAACAACATCGACGCCGTGAAGCACGTCATGGTCGAGGACGGGAAGATTGTTTCTGTCACGTCCGACGCTTTTCCGGCGGACACGGTTGTTGACGTGCGAGGCATGGTGGTCATGCCCGGCCTCATCGACATGCACGTGCACCTGCGCGAGCCGGGCTTTGAGGACGACGAGACAATCGCCACCGGTCTGCGCGCCGCGCTGGCCGGCGGTTTCACGGCGGTCGCCGCGATGCCCAACACGAACCCCGCGGCGGACACTCCTGATGTTGTGGACTACGTCATACGGCGCGGGCGCGAGGCGCACGCCGCGCGGGTCTATCCGGTCGCGGCGATAACGCGCGGGCGAAAATCGGAGGAACTCTGCGACCTCGCGCTCCTTGCGAAGGCCGGCGCGGTCGCATTCTCCGACGACGGCGCGCCCGTTCACAAAGAAGAACTTTTGCGCAAGGCGATGGAAAGGGCGAAAATCCTCAAGCGCCCGATCCTTTCCCATTGCGAGGTCGTCGGCGAGTCCGCCGGCGGAATCTTCAACACGGACGCGGCGAAGAGGCTTGGTCTGCCGGGGATTTCGGTCGAGTCGGAGTCGCTCATGGTCAGGCGCGACATCGATCTCGCGCGCGAGACCGGCTGCGCCCTGCACGTACAGCACGTCAGCACAGCCGAGTCCCTTGCGCTTGTCGCGAAGGGAAAGGACGCGGGCGTCAACGTTACCGCCGAGGCGACGCCGCATCATCTGGTCCTTTCAGACGAAATCATCGAAACGGCGGATGCGAATCTTAAGATGAACCCGCCGCTTCGCAGCGCCGCGGATGTCGTAGCGTTGCGGAAAGGCCTGTGCGACGGCGTCATTGACGCGATTGCGACCGACCACGCGCCGCATTCCGAAAGCAGCAAGGCCAAACCGATAAACGCCGCGCCGTTCGGCGTCATAGGTCTGGAGACCGCGGTGCCGCTGGTTCTCGATGAGTTCCTGAATACCGGAAAAATCGGCTGGGCGGACGTCGCGCGGCTGATGTCGCTGAACCCAGCGAGAATACTGAGGGTCCCGGGCGGGACGCTGTCGGAGGGCGCGGTCGCCGACATCACCGTGATAGACCCGGCGGAGGAGTGGGTGATTGAACCGGCGGAGTTCCAGTCGAAGGGCCGGAACTGCCCGTTCGCCGGGCGGCGCGTGCGCGGCCGGGCGAAACTCGTCATCGTGGGCGGAGAAATCCTGTGGAACCAAATAGAAAAGTAATGCAAGAGAATATGACGATGGCGCGGAAGTGGCCGCTTGCCTTCTGGCTTTGCGTGACGCTTGCGCTTGCGGGCTTTATATTCTGGCTGTCCCTGTTCCGGGTGGCCGGCCTTGGCGGCTTTCGCATAAATGATAAGGTGGGGCACTTTTTGGCGTATGCTGCGCTGGGGTTTTCGCTGTGCTCCGTGGCGGCGCGCGTTCGAGCGCGGTTGCCGCGCCTTTACGTGATTCTCGCCGGAATCTGCATCGGGACGTTGTACGGCATCGGCGTTGAATTCGCGCAGGTGTTGTTCACGAGCGAGAGGGAGTGCAGTGTTTTTGACATGCTTGCGGACCTTCTTGGAAGCGCCGCCGGCTCGGGCGTTTGGGCGGGCGCGGGCGCGTTGTTCGCTCAAACTGGAATTCGCATGAGGGCGTAAAGAAGCGCGGAGATGCCGGCCAGCACCACGATGGTCAGCGCGAACAGGCGCAGTGCCGCGAGGAATATGGCGCGCGGGGAATCCTTCCGAATAGTCGCGATTACCACCGCGATCACAACGCAGATGACCAGGAGATGGAATATCTGCTCGTCCAGTTGCATTACTTTTCCCCCTTGAATGCGAGCGCGACCGCGTCAACGATTACCAGCAGGTTCAGCAGCCCCGCCACGCATGTATAAACGAAACTGACGTCGAATTTCTGCGGCCCTTCGTCAACCGTGCCGGCCCGAAATTGGTCAACCACAAGGCCCGCAACCGCCGGGGTACCGGTAAAGACCTCCGCGATGAACGCCTTGCCGTAGCGCAGCGGGTTGACGTTGCTGAAATCTCCCAGCCACATCCCGTAAACGAAGGCGCTCACGATGAGCACAAGGAATATGACGGCCTTGCCGCGGCGCCCGAGGTAGAAATGTCCCAGGCCCGGCACAATCCACGCCAGTATCAGCGCAATGCCTACGTTCTTTTTGGCTGGAGCGTCCATGCCCTCCGTTCCTCACATGGTGAATCTTTCGCCGAGATACGCGCGCCGCACGATAGGATCGCCGACGAGTTCATCGCTCGTGCCCTCGCACAGGATTTTGCCTTCGTCTATGATGTAGGACCTGTCGGTGATGGAAAGCGTCTCGCGCACGTTGTGGTCGGTCAGGAGTATGCCGATTCCCTTTTCGCGCAAACTCGTGATGATGTCCTTGATTTCCTCCACCGCTATGGGATCCACGCCGGAGAAAGGCTCGTCCAAAAGCATTATTTTAGGCGAAGTCACAAGAGCGCGCGCGATTTCCACCCGCCGCCGCTCGCCGCCGGAAAGGGTGTTGGCCCTCTGGTCGGCCAGCGGCAGTATCCCCAGTTCCGTCATGAGTTCGTCCGCGCGTTCGCGCTGTTCATGCCGCGGGAGGGGAAGCGTTTCCAGGATCGCCAGCATGTTTTCACGCACGGTCATCCGCTGGAAAACGCTCGGTTCCTGCGAGAGGTAGCCTATCCCCAGGCGGGCGCGCACGTACATGGGCAGCGTCGTGATGTCCTTGTCCAGCAGGTAAACCTTGCCCGCTTCCGGGTGGATCATGCCCACCGTGATGCGGAAGGAGGTCGTCTTGCCCGCGCCGTTCTTGCCGAGCAGGCCAACGATCTCCTCCGCGTACACGTCGAAGTGCACGCTGTTGACGACTTTTTTCCCGCCGTAGATCTTTACGAGACCGCGCGCGGCGAGAATCGGTTTTCTCGTGTTGTCTGCGTCCATGTTTTGCTCACCTGATGAGTTTCAGTCGGCTTCGCCATTCCAGCCGCATCTTCTCGGTATCGATGATCGGATGGAAGGGGAAGAAGACGAAGCACGCCCTTCCGATGAGATTCGCCCGCGGGAACGTTTCCCACACGCGGCTGTCGGAACTGATAGGGCTGTTGTCGCCCAGGACGAAATACTGGCCTTCAGGCACGTAATAGGGCGCTCTTGTCGCGTTGCCGCCGGTACTGGCCGTGTAATAAATGTCCCTGTAAATGTTCAGCGCGCTGAAAATGGCTTTTCCGCCCTTGATGTCGATCCTCGCCGCGGCGTCGCCCGCGGTGGTTTCCGGCGTTGGTATCTCGCCTTTTGCAAAGTGGTGCCCGCCCCAGACCGGCTTGCCGTTTACCGCAAGCGTCAGGCGGTCGTCCACGTTTATGAACCGAATCCTGTACTCCGTGTCCGGCACGAAGATAAAGTTCACTTGCTCGGTGACGGTTCGTGGCGTGAAGCCTTCTTCGCCAAGCCTCCATGAAACTGATGAACCGCCCGACCCCAAGGATGCGGTATATAAACAGGAATCCTCGACTATTTCAAGCGTAATGCTCGAATTTTTGCCGATGAAAGTCGCCGCGGCCTCGATCATAATGTCGCCGACGTAGTTTTTGCCGTACTGTTGTTCGTCTTTTTCGATTATTTCGTTTCGCTCGTCGATGCGCCAGTCCTTGATCTCGGGGAGTTCAAGAATGACGGGGCTGCTGGCCGTGGCTTCGGCGACGAGCCGACCGTCTCGGAATGAAACGCCGGCTTTGTTTGTGATTCTCCACCGGTTCTCGTTGAGGGGATGTGGAAGGCCGAAGTCGCAAAAAAAGACTCGCTGCCACAATGCATCCTGCGCGTCAGCCGGCTTGGGCGGTATCTCGTCGTCGAGGCCGGAATCGTTTGTTATGTAAATGTCTCCGTGCTTTATCCGTATCGTCTCGCCGGGCAGCGCCACGAGGCGCTTGATGAAGTTCCGATGATAGAGCACGACGTTAGGCATCTTCGTGATGTCGCCAAGGGGCTTGCCGATCCTCCTGTGACAGGCGACGCAGTATTCGAAATCCTCCGCCCTCTCCGCGTGCTCCGGCTCTCTTCTGTAAAAGTCGCAATTCTTCGCCAGCGACATCGCGTCGGCCTTGGGGTATTTGAAGACAACCACGTCCCAGCGCTTTACCGGGTTGAACCAGTAGTACATCTTGTCAACGATGATGTTGTCGCCGTCGCCCCGGCCGCTGACGGAGTCGCCCATCAGCGTCGGCTCCATTGAGCCGGTGGGGATTTTGTACGCCTCTGCCACGTATTCGCGAATGACAATGACAAAAATGATGGCAAGAATTATTGCTTCGATGTCCTCGCGGATTCTTGAGCGGCGGTGGCGTGGGGGGGCGCTTGCGGCCGGCTGTTCGGGGGTTGCGGTCGATGCTTCCGCGAGGATCGGGATCGCAGGCACGTCAGAAGCGCCTTCAGCCGAAGATGCTCCGGCGGATTGCGCTTGCGTCTCGTTATCGGCCACGGGCGCGTCATCCCGCGCCGGCGCGTTTTCCGGTTGCCCAGGCTGTGGCTCGATATTTTCTTTCTGTTCGTTTATATCCATCAGTGCGCGATCTTCGGTCTGAATGTGTCTGAGAACGGCGGGAACGGCCAGAACAAAAACACGGCCCTCCCCAGGATGTATTTTTTGGGCACGGTTCCCCAGAACCTGCTGTCCTGGCTGAACGGGCTGTTGTCGCCCATAGCGAAATACTCGTCCGGCCCTATCTTGTACGGAGCAGTAACCGCGTTTGCGAGGTCGGGCGGGATTCCCAGCACCCTCATTCCCTGCGTCACCGGCTTTCCGTCGGGCAGTGTGAACCTTCCGTCCGCGCCTTTCTTCACAAGCACGTTGTTGCCGGCGCCGAGGTTGACGACGATGGCCTCGCACGGCTTGAGCTTGCTGGGGTCCTTGGGGTCAACAGACATGAATTCCCCGTTTTGGGGGATTACCGACGCGTAGGCGGCGTTCGTGTAATACACGTCTCTTGCAAGGCGCATGTGTTCAAGCCGCAGATGGCAATTGTCGAACGTCAGCGAGGCATTGCTCAGCCCGCTCGCCGGGCCGACGTTCTTGAAATCATCGTCGCGGCGGTAGGCTGGCTCGACGGGGACGTAAACGCGGAATATCTCTTTGCCGTCAAGCCGCGCAATGATGCGGTCATCCGCGTTTGTGAACGAAATGGTCGATGTCTTGCCCACCGGCAGATATGCGTCCTTCTGTTCGAGATGCTTTGTTCCATCGTATGCATGAGGAACGTTCCTTATCGGGCGTTTTACGTCAAGGTCAAGCGTTCCCGGCCCGCTGCCTACGGGAAGGCGCAGCGTGTAGGTGTCGCCTTCTTCAGTGATGGCAAGCACAACCGCGCCGGATTCGTCAAGCGGCTGGACGCGCAGTTCAAGCAGCAGGTCGGTTACCTTGTTGGGAATCCACGGCGTGGTGTCGTACGGCGCGTCGTGCGTATAAACTGCAGTGCCTTTGCCGCGGAGGTCGATTTCCATGCCGCCATCTGTGGAGGACATCTTCGCGTGCCCCACGGTCCCGGAGAATGCCCAGCCTTTGAAGGGGTCGGCCTCTTTGCCGAAATCGGTCTCGGCGACTGTGCGCCACAGCGCCTCCTGCGCCAGCGGCGGCTTTTCCGGGATTTCAGCCTGCAGATTTTCGTTGGTCACGTACAGGTCGCCGTGGCAAATCTCTATCGTTTCGTTTGGCAGGCCGACGAACCTCTTGATGAGTGTCTTGTGCTCCGCGAATTGTCCGTCCATCGTCACCGCGCCGGGGTCCTTGAACAGCACGATGTCGAAACGCTCGACGGGATGATACTTGTAATACATCTTGTCGCCGATGAGAGTGTCGCCGGAGTGCACGGGCTGCCCGTGTTCGTCCTGCGCGCCCAGAAGAGTAGGGGACATGGAGCCGGTGGGGATGTTGAATGTCTCCGCCGCGAACTGGCGGATGACAAGGACGAAGATGATTGCCATCGTGATTGACTCGATGAATTCGCGCACCTTCTGGCCCGTCGTCTTGGCCTTTGCGGGGGGCTTTTGCCGGGACTGCTGCCCGGCTGGCGTAGGGGGCTGTTTCCTGTTTTTCTTGCCCATGCGAATTCAGTTCTCGGATTAGGGGAGCATGCGCCGGGTTCGTGGTTCCGTCACGATTTGCCCCGGCTCTCGGCGGACACGTCCAGCACCGCCATGAAGGCCTTCTGCGGGATTTCCACGTTGCCCACGTGCTTCATGCGCTTCTTGCCTTCCTTCTGCTTTTCCAGAAGTTTCCGCTTTCGCGTTACGTCGCCGCCGTAGCATTTAGCCAGAACGTTCTTGCGGAGCGGCTTGATGTTCTCGCGGGCGACGATCTTGCCGTCCACCTCCGCCTGGAGCGCGATTTCAAACAAGTGGCGCGGGATTTCCCTTCTCAGGCGGTGAATGAGCGCTCTTCCGCGCCGTTCCGCGTCATCGCGGTGAGCAATCGCGCTAAGCGCGTCCACCGGCACCCCGCCAACGAGTATGTTCAGCCGCACGAGGTCCGCTGGGCGATAGCCGGTGATCTCGTAATCCATCGTGCCGTAACCGTGGGTCGCGGATTTCAGTTTGTCGTAGAAATCGAAAATGATTTCGCTCAGCGCAATCTCGTAAGTCATCAGCACGCGCTTCGGCGTCAGGTATTCGGTGGACACGTACTTGCCGTGCTTCTCTTCGAGCAGCGTCATCAGCGTCCCGATGCTCTCCGCCGGAATGAGCAGGTCAAGGCGCACCACAGGCTCGCGGTATTCCAGGATCGAACCCCGGGGCGGCATCGCGGAAGGCCGCTCCACTCGCAGCACCTTGCCCTCCAGCGTCAGCACCTCGTAGGTGACGTTCGGCGCGGTCTGGACGATGTCCACGTTGCTCTCGCGCTCAAGCCGCTCCTGCACGATGTCCATGTGCAAGAGGCCCAAAAACCCGCAGTGAAAGCCGAATCCCAGCGCCTCCGACGTTTGCGGCACGAAGGTGAACGACGAATCGTTCAGTTGCAGTTTCTCAAGCGCCTTGCGGAGGTTGTCGTACTCGGCGTTGTTCGTCGGATACACGCCGCAATAGACCATCGGCAGCGGCTCCTTGTAGCCCGGCAGGGGCGCGATGTCCTTGCGGTCTCTCAATGCCACCGTATCGCCGACGCGGACATCGACCAGCGACTTGATGTTGCAGACGATATAGCCCACCTCGCCGGTGTTCAGTTCCGCGGCGGGCGTCATCTGCGGGCTGAACGTGCCGAGTTCCAGCACTTCGTATTCCTTTCCCGTGCCGAGCATCGTAACGTGGTCGCCCTTCTTTATTCTGCCGTCCATGACGCGCACGTAAATTATCACGCCGCGGTACTCGTCATATACGGCGTCGAATATCAGCGCGCGCGGGGGCGCGTCGGCATCGCCCTTGGGCGGTGGGACGCGGTCAACGATGGCATCCAGGACTTCCTTCACGCCGTAGCCCATCTTGCCGCTCACGCGCAGAATCTGCTCCGCGCCCATCAGGTGCCGTATCTCTTCCTCTACCTCTTCAATCTGCGCGGCGGCGAGGTCTATCTTGTTGACCGCCGGGATGACCTCAAGCCCGCTTCCGACGGCGAGGTAGAGGTTCGCCACGGTTTGCGCCTCGACCCCCTGCGCCGCGTCAACCAGCAGCAGCGCGCCTTCGCAGGCGGCAAGGCTCCGCGAGACCTCGTAGGAAAAATCCACGTGGCCCGGCGTGTCGATGAGGTTCAACTGGTATCTCGTGCCGTCCTTGTTGTAGAAAATCGTAACGGCCTTGGCCTTGATGGTGATGCCGCGCTCGCGTTCGAGGTCCATCGCGTCCAGCACCTGGTCCACGTGCCCACGCGTGGAAATCGCGCCGGTAATCTCAAGGAACCTGTCGGCCAGCGTGGACTTCCCGTGGTCGATGTGCGCGATGATGCAGAAGTTGCGTATCAGGCTCGTGTCCATGATGCTTCTATAAAGACAAGGAGCGCCTGCTGTAAAGATGCGCTCCGCAAAATAATTCTTACTCAACTTGAACGCAACAAAATATCACATTTCTTGTCGAAAGTCAATGTTATACGCTGCTGAGTTCTTGCCTATTGACACGCTCCTTTCCTTAAAGTACAAATAGGCCCGAACACGCAACACGGAGAAATCATGGAAAAGTACGACATCGTCATAGGCATGGAACTACACGTTCAGCCCTCGACCGAACGCAAGATGTTCTGCAACTGCCCGAACAAATCCGGCGAAGCGCCGAACACGCTCATGTGCCCGACGTGCCTGGGACTCCCCGGCGCGCTCCCAGTCATCAACCGCGAAGCCGTGGACAAGGCCGTCGCCGCCGCGCTCGCGCTCAACTGCAAAATCATCCCCATCTCCCACTTCGAGCGGAAAAATTATTTCTACCCCGACCTCCCGAAGAATTACCAGATTACACAGTACCACCATCCGTACGGCGTTAATGGTTACGTCGACATCCAGGTCAACGGCAAGCACAAGTGCGTCCGCATAAACAACGTCCACATCGAGGAAGACACCGGCAAACTCTTCCACGCGGAGGACGGCTCAAGCCTTGTTGACCTCAACCGCGCGGGCGTGCCTCTGCTCGAAATCGTCTCCGAGGCCGACATAACCTCGCCCGAAGAAGCCTACGAATACTGCAACGCGATAAAGAACATCCTCAAGTACGCCGGCGTCTCCGACTGCGACATGGAGAAGGGACAACTCCGCGCCGAGGGCAACATCTCCATCATGCCCAAAGGCACTCACAAGTGGGGCACCAAGACCGAAATCAAGAACATCAACTCGTTCAAAAACATTCGCGCCGCGCTTGAAGTCGAGGCGCTCCGCCAGGAAAAAATCATCGAGTCCGGCGGAAAAGTGATGCAGGAAACGCTCCTCTACGACCCCGTCCGTAACATCACCGCGCCCATGCGCTCAAAGGAATTCGCGAACGACTACCGCTACTTCCCGGAGCCGGACCTCAACCCGCTTGAAATCACCGCGGACTGGATCGACCGCGTCCGCAAGGAACTGCCGGAACTTCCGCTCCAGCGCCGCGAGCGCTACGTGCGCGAATTCGGCCTGCCGGAATACGACGCAGGCGTCATCGTCGCGGAGAAAGATGTCGCGGACTTCTTTGAAAAATGCACCGCGCTCCACAAAGACGCGAAGCAAATCAGCAACTGGCTCATGGGCGAAATCATGCGCGAAATGAAGGACAGCAAGCGCGCCATTACGGAAATCTCGGTCACGCCGGAAGCGCTCATCGAACTCATCCGCTTCGTCAACGCGGGCACAATCACAAACAACATGGCCAAGGAAGTCTTCGCGGAAATGGCGAAGGACGGAAAATCAGCGAAGGAGATAATCGAGAAGAAGGGACTCGTGCAGATAAGCGACACCGGCGAGTTGGAGCAGATCGCGCGCAAGGCCGTCGCCGACAATCCAAAGGCGGTGGCGGACTACAAGGCGGGCAAGCCCACGGCCGTACAGTTCCTCGTCGGCCAGGTCATGCGCGCCACAAAGGGCAAAGCCAACGCCAAAGTCGCCGCCGACGTCCTCCTCAAAATCCTTTCTGAATAAAGTTGAAGGAGAAGAGAGATGCCTTCAGGGAAAAAGATTTCGATTGCGCTGGTGTTCATTTTTCTTTGCGGGGCCGCGATTGTCGTGTACGTCTATTTCGCCGGGGCGGACAAGCGCGCCGTCGAGAAGACGCTGGAGAACCTGCGCACCGGCGTAAAGGACTCAAATCCCGATTTGGTCCTCGCCCAAATCTCCATGGACTATAATTGTGATGGATACAGTTACGAAATCCTCAAGTTCACAATCCCCGTCATCCTGAAAAAGACAAAGACCCTCGAGATTACCTTCACGAACATGGAAATCACGGTGGACGGGAAGAAGGCCCACGCCACGTTCCATTTCAGCGTGAAGCATTCGATCAAAGAGGTGATGGGTGTTACCGTCGAGGCGGAAATAATTACCGCCGGCGACGCGGACGTGAACCTCGTCAAGGAATCAGGTGGCTGGAAGATAATCGAGGCGAGCGCCCGTGACAACAGGGGCGAGAAAATAACGTTGCCGTAGCATTTCGCTCTCCCCTATCCCAGGCCGAGAACTTCCTTTCGGTACAGGCCGCTCAGCTGCGCCGTCAGCGGCCCCGGGCACGTCTTGCCGAAGGCCTTCCCGTCAATTTCCCGCACCGGCATCACTCCGATTAGCGAATTCGTTATGAAGACCTCCTGCGCGAACAGAACATCGGCGAAATTCATCAGCCGCTCGTCGCAGCGGATTCTGTGCGCGGCGCAGAGATTCAAAACCGCCTCGCGAGTGATTCCCGGCAGGATGTTCGACTCGATGCTCGGCGTCAGGACCTCGCCGCCGAGCACGAAGAAAATGTTCGACATGCTGCATTCCGCGATAAAATCGTCCGTGTTGATGATGAGCGCCTCGTAAGCGCCCTGCGCGCGCGCTTCGCGGCGGGCCGTGATGTTCTCGAGGTAGTTCAGCGTCTTGTGCCGGTGCAGTTGCGATGTCGCGCTGCGCTGGGCGGATGCCGTCGCGAGCGAAACGCCTTTGCGGTGGAAATTTTCCTGCGGCGGAAGGTGGGGAGAAATTTGCAACGCCAGAACGGCGTGAGCGTCGGATTCCGCGTAACGCCCCGCGCCGCCGCGGCTGAGGGTCATCTTGATTACCGTGTCCTCGCGCGGCAGAATTTCCTCAAGCGTTGCGGGAATCGCGGAGAGGTCCGTCGGCAGCGGGATTTCGAGAAAGCGCGCCGATTCGGAAAGCCGCTGGATGTGGCGGTCGAGCAGAATCGGCCTTCGGTTCACGGTTCGCAGCGTCTCAAAGACGCCCTCGCCGTACTGGTAGCCCTGGTCGTGTACGTTGAGCAGCGTGGAGTCGCCCGGCTGGAGCCGCTCCGCGGTCGCGCGGAACCATCGCACGGCCTTGACGCCGCTCAACGGTTCTTCGTGAAAATGCCCCGTACTCATTACCGCACCTCTCAGTAATGCTGCCGCATCATGCACATCATCAACACTTATTTTCAATCTTCCGCGCCGAGGGCGCGCCTGATGCCGCGTCCCTTAGCGAGCGTTTCCTGGTATTCCGCCTCCGGCTCGGAGTCCAACACGATGCCGCCGCCGGCCTGAAAAGTAACGCGCTGCCCGTCCGTCAGCAAAGTCCGGATGGCGATGTTCAGGTCTGCGCGCCCGTCCGCGCCTATCCAGCCAATCGCGCCGGTATAGACGCTCCGCGCGGTCGGCTCCATCTCGTCGATGATTTCCATCGCGCGGATTTTCGGCGCGCCAGTGATTGAGCCGCCGGGAAACGCCGCGCGCAAAAGGTCCGCGATGCCGCATCCCTTGCGCATCGTCCCGCTCACCGTGGCGACCAGATGGTGGACGGTCGCATACGTCTCAAGCGTCCGCGCTTCGTCAACGCGCACCGTCCCGAATTCGCACACGCGCCCGAGGTCGTTGCGCTCGAGGTCAACGATCATGGCGAGCTCCGCGTTGTCCTTTTCGCTCGCGAGAAGTTCGCGCCGCATCGCCGCGTCCGCCTCCGCGTCCTGCAATCGCGGGCGCGTGCCCTTGATGGGGCGCGTCTCCACGCGGCGGCCATCGACCTTGAGGAACCGCTCCGGCGACGAACTTATCACGCGGCGGCCTTCGCCGATGTCGAGATACGCCGCGAACGGCGCGGGGTTCGCCTCGCGTAGTTGCGCATACACTGCGGCGGGGGGGTAATCGACCTCGCATTCAAAGCGCTGCGAAAGGTTCGCCTGAAAAATATCCCCCGCGCGAATATATTCTATAACGTCTCTGACGGCCTTCAGGTACTCGTGCTTTTTGAAATTTGAAGTGATTTCCCCGAGGATGCGTGGTTTTTCGGGTGCTGTCCTATTTGGGGCGGCTTGCTCGACCGCCTGCCGAAGAACGTCCGCCGTCGCTCCTTCGCCGCAGAGATGCCACTCGTCCCGCGCGTTGTCGTGGCATAGCACCGTGTCGTAAAAGCCAAAATACATGTCGGGGAAGCGCTGGTCGCGGCGCGCGTTCCGCGGCAGACGCTCGACAAAATGCCGCAGGTCGTAGCCGAGATAACCCACCAACCCGCCGGTGAAAGGGATTTCGCAATCCGGCCCAGGCTGCGACGAGGAATTTTTGCATTCCTCAATCACCGCGCGCAAGGCCTCAAACGGGTCGTCCTGAAAAGTCCGCGAAGAGCCGTTACGCGAAATCGTGATTTCGCTCTGGTTGGCGCTGACCGTCAGCGAAGGCTCGCAGCCGATGAAGGAGTACCTGCCGAAACGCTCGTGGGGGAGGGCGGAATCAAGAAAAAAAAGGCCCGGCCTGTCGGCCAGGCGCATGAAAGTATTTATAGGCACACTGCGCCCCTGGAGCCGCTCCACGGATTTCCCGCCAACCTTTGTCGAGGTAGAGGCGCGCATGTTCACCTGAATGTGCTGTCGCTGTGTGTCCCCACTCGATAAGCATTATAGGCCGAAGCATGGCCAAGTCAATTCAAATCGCAGCGACGCATGCGGCCTCAATCTCCCGTCGGTTTAATCGTCTTCCCTTCGAGCATGAGCATGACCGTGCGCGCTACGGCGCGTGTCCGGTGCAGGACGCCGCGCGGGATTGTGAATCCCTGCTGAGGAGCAAGTTCCACCGATTTTTCCTCCAGGTCGATTATCAACTTTCCGGAGACGACGTAGAAGAACTCGTCCTCCTTGTCGTGCTTGTGCCAGTGGAACTCGCCCTTCACGATGCCGAGCCGCACGACGCAGTCGTTCACCTGCGCGAGCGTCTGGTTGAACCAGGCCTCGCGGCATTCCGCGCTTATTTTATTGACGTCGATAATTTCCAGCGGCGGAAACTTCACGTTCATGTTCATGGAGTACTTCCGCTTGCCCACAATCAATGCTCCGCTGTCTCGAAAAACCTGACAGGTTTGCCCTGTTGGCAACAGGAATCACAGATGTTTGTACGCGCTTTTTGCGGCGTTGCGGATTTCCTTCGGCTCCTTGGGATCTTCGGAGAGGTGCTTGAAATACGGCTTGGCGTCCATCCAGTGTAGTCCGGCGAGGAGTTTTATCGCCTCTACTCTCAGATACGTGGTTTCTTTCGCGTCGCGGCTTATGTCAAGAAGCCTCCGCGCCGCGCCGGTCTGCTCTATTTCGGTGTACGCGCGGAGGAGATATATGCGCGCCTGCTTGCCGCGCTTGAGGTCATGGAGGGAGGCGTCGATATAGAGTATCGCAGGATAGCCCGTCTCGACAAGCGCGTCTTTGGCCGCGCGGGCGACCTGCTCCCTGTTGAACAGTCCCGCCCGGTAACTCAAATAGTCCGCCAGTTGAGGGACTTTGTCCGCCGGGTTTTTCATCTTTCGCAGGTGCTTGATATTGTGGAGCGCGCGGTTGGAGGGGGTGCCCGGTATCATTGAACAGCCCGTGGCCGCGATGATGAGAAGGAGAGGGGCGATAAGCAGTGCTCTCTTTTTCATGTTGCATTTCCTCAAGGGTCAAAGTCCTCTTGTCCGACCAGTCTGACCTGTCCGACTGGTCCGACCTCAAGCCTTACTTCCTCGAGCCTCAGGTCTCACGGAGGAAGCCCGCCTTGAATTCCGCAAACCGTCCGGCTCGGATGGAGGCGCGTATGCCTTCCATCAGCCGCATGTAAAAACGCAGATTGTGCTGCGTCATCAGCGTGAGACCCAGTATCTCGTCCGCTACGAACAGGTGCCTCAGGTACGCGCGCGAGAAATTGCGGCACGCGTAGCAGTCGCAGCCTTCCTCAAGCGGCGCGCCGTCGCGCTTGTATTTTTCGTTGCGTATCTTTATGCGCCCGTTGCGCGTGAAGGCCTCGCCGTTGCGCGCGTTGCGCGTCGGCAGGACGCAATCGAACATGTCCATACCCTGTTCCACGGCGTCGAGGATGTTCTGCGGAAGCCCGACACCCATGAGATACCGCGGCTTTTCGCGCGGGAGGAGGTCGTTGCTCAACGCAAGCACCTCGCTCGTTTGCTCCCACTCCTCGCCCACGCTCAATCCGCCAAGAGCATAACCGTCGAACGGCATCCGCGCAAGCGATTCCGTGCATTCTTTGCGCAGGTCCGCGTGGACGCCGCCATGCGTGATTGCGAAAAGGCTGCAGTCCTTCCTCGTCTTCGCCGCGAGGCCCCGCCCCGCCCAGTCGAGCGAGCGGCGCATGGCGCCGGCCGCGCGGTCTTTGTCGCACGGGTAGCCGACGCACTCGTCGAATGCCATGATTATGTCCGCGCCCAGCCGCTCCTGAATTTCTATGCTGCGCTCCGGCGTGATGAAAACGCGCGAGCCGTCGATGTGCGACTGGAACGCCGCGCCCTCGTCGCTGATTTTTGTCATCTGCGCCAGCGAGAAGACCTGGTAGCCGCCGCTGTCGGTGATGATGGGGCGGTCCCATGACATGAAGCGGTGAAGCCCGCCGAATTCCGCGATGAGGTCTTCGCCGGGCCGGAGCGCAAGATGGTACGCGTTTGCGAGGATTATCTGCGCGCCGATCTCCTTCAGTTGCTTGTGCGTGACGGCCTTGGCGCAGGCCTGCGTACCGACGGGTATAAAGACGGGCGTGTCGAAGGACCCGTGTTCGGTCTCGACGCGCCCGCCGCGTGCTCTGCCGTCCTGTGCAATAAGTTCGAACTTCACGATGTATGAATTACCGGGTTTTGCCTCACGGCGCCTTTGGGGCGTTCAATACTCCAAGGTGGTAATTCTCCGCTATCTGCGTGCCGGGGTAGTAGAAATTCAAGATTTCGCGGTAACTCTTTCCCTGCTCGGTCATGCCCAGCGCGCCGAACTGGCACATCCCGACCGCGTGGCCCCAGCCGCGCCCGTGGGAAATAATCATGTCGCCTTCGATTGTGACGGTGAAGGACGTGCTCATTATGAATTCGCCGTGCTTCGGGTCCTCGGAGGAACTGTGCCACTGCCCGTCCTTGCCGAGGAACTGGACGATGCCGCGCTCCAGCACCGTCGTGCGGAATTTATTGGCGTCCGGGAATACCGTCACGCCGTTCGTGTGCTTCACCTCAATCTGCTCCGCATGGCCGGCCTTGTCGGTGTTGATGCCGGTGATGGAGACGATGTCGCCGACGTTGTCAGTGGTGTGGTTCTGGATTCTTGTGCGAATATCGGCCTTCGGCGCGCGGTGCGTCCACTCGAAGACCGGCGACTGCGCGCAGTAGGGGCACTCGATGCCGCCGGGCGGGTGGTCGTTGTCCTTGAACACGCGCGAGGCGTTCTCCGTCATTCCGCCGCAGGTCGATGCGAAGTAGATGTTGAAAATCTTTCCGTTGTACGTGAGCACCTGCCCGGCGGTAGAGCGGACCGCCTGGAAAAGTTTCTCCGCGTCCTTGCCTTCGGGCACGCCGCCGTAAACCTGGTCGCGCGTGTCCGTCTGCACGTCGAAGCGCTGGTTCGCGGCGCGGGCCGCCTCGCGCTGGTAGAGAACTCTTGTGCGCGAAGCCACCGCCTGCGTTTTCAGCGCTTCCACGGGCCACGCCGAAGATACCTCGCGCCCGAGCACCCCGGCGAGATAATCCTCAAGCCCGACCTCGTTCACCACGTCAACGGTGTTGTCCCTATCGTTCTTGTACAGGAAGAGATTGCCGTAATACTTGCGCTCCTTGTTGTTCTCCTGCACCTCGTACACCGTTATCGCCGCACCCTCGCGCGGGACGATGCGGCACGCCGCCAGCGGGACGTTCAGGCTGCCTATCATAATCCCCTCAGGCGACGCGTTTATCACCGAGAGGTTCGTTATCTTGTAAGGCGCGTCCTGCACCGCTGGCGAATCGGCCTCCAGCCGGTAAATCCGGAAAGGATCGACGCTCTGGATTTTGATGTTGCGCCCGTGCGACACAATCGCCACGCGGATCTTCAACTGGTTCTCCTCGCTCTTGCGGGGATTGTGCAGCGCCGGCTGCCCCTTGCACGACGAGAGCACGAACGTGCCCATCAGAAAGACGATGACCCCGACGGCGATAAGTTGGACGGACTGGTGACGGTGGACATAACGCAGAAATGATTTGAGCATGGCTCCCCCCTTAAATGTTTCGGGCCGGCAGCGGAACCCGCCGCGCATCGGCTCCCGGCACTCCCGCCGGCATTCCGCCGATTCAGGCGATGCCCCGCTCCCTGCCGCATCAATTTTCAATTATCAACGCCGTAAACGTACCGCCTTGTGTCCTTGAACCGCTCGTACTCGCTGTAAATGCACCCGCAATACTGCTGCAGGTACAGGTTCCTCTTCTTCGCCTCATCATGCCCGCGCTCGGCGAAGGGGCGCAAGTCGCGGTAGAAAAATTCCATCCCGAACTCCTTGCCGACCTCGCGGCCCAACTGCGCCACCGCGTCATGATCCCGGTGCTTGCTTGCCAGAAGGGTCGTCGTGAAAGCGTCATAACCGTACGCCTTCGCAAACTTCGCCGTCCGCCTCAGCCGCGCCTCGTGGCAAATCCTGCACCGCTCATCCTCATGCCCGACGACCAGCCGCAGAAAATCCTGCATCTTGTAATCTTCCTCGTAATGCACCTTCATCTTCATCTGCTCCGCGAGGACCTTCACGGCTTTGAGCCTGCGGCGGAATTCGAGCAGGGGGTGAATATTCGGATTGTAGAAAAACCCCTCGACCTGCTTCGCCTCGCGGGCGAGTTCCTGCAGCGCGCCCAGGTAGCACTGCGCGCAGCACACGTGGCACAGCAATTTCCCGACAGCCATCGAGCACCCGTGAAAATCGGAATCGGTATGCGGGAATGTTATCACGTGAAAAGGCGAGCGTCAAGGACGAAGAAAATTATGAATTATAAAATTTGAAAGCAGCCAACAAACCACAGATTACACAGATTACACAGAACCACCACAAATAGACCGCTAAGGACGCCAAAGCCTGCCCGCCAGAGGCAGGCAGGCTTTGGCGGTTAATTTTTTCTGGTTCTGTGAAATCTGCGAAATCCGGGGAGAAGATTCTACACCATGTCGGCGAATTTCCGCTGAGTGCGGCTGAAGGCGAGGTAGCCGATTGCAAACGCAATCGCCGCGGCCAGCGCGAAGACTCCCGTGACTTGCCATTGGGGCAGGACGCCGTCGTAGAAGATGTTCCTGTAAGCCGTGATCAGCAGGGCTGTGGGGTTGGCGCTGTAAAGTAATTTGAACGCCGCGGGAAGGGTTGGGTTGTTGTAGATCATTCCCGCTGGGTAGAATATCGGCGTGCAGAACATCCAGAGCATGACCAGCATGTTCACTATGTGCGCGGTGTCGCGGAAAAAGACGTGTATGCTGCAAAAGAACAGCGACAGCCCGACCGTGAAAATGAACTGGAGCAGCAGCAGCACGGGCAGGAAGAGGAGCGCCGCGCTGATGCTTCCCTTTAGAATGAGCACCGCCGCCACGATGATGGCCATGCCTATGACCATGTTGAGCATGGAAGATATGATTATGTGCGCGGGAAGTATCGCGGCGGGGAAGGCGACTTTCTTTATCAGGTTCGCGTTGTCGGTGATGCTGACCGTCGCGCGCTGCAAGCCTTCGGCGAACGCGAGCCACGGCACCATTCCGCAGAAAATCAGAAGGGCGGAGTCATAGTGGGAAGCGCCTTCCTTCATTGCTATGTTCAGGATGACGGAAAATACCACCGTGTAAACCGCGAGGAACACAAGCGGCTGCGCGACGGCCCAGAAAAGCCCGAACGAACTGCCGGCGTATTTTCCCCGCAGGTCCCGCAGCACGAAGTTGTACAGCAGGTTGCGGTTCTTGTGATAATATTTCAGTGCGCCTATCATGTGTCCTCCCATAGGTCCCATAGGACCCATAGGGCCTATATTTTTAGCGCGCCGCGATTGCCTTCCGGTACACCTCCACGTACTGCCGCGCGATCTTCTCGTACGTAAGGTTCTCCGCGACAAATCGCCGCCCCCTCGAAATCACTTCGGCCTTTTCGCCTTCGGGCATCTCAAGCGTTTCACGAATCGCTTGCGCGAGTCCTTCGGCGTCGCCGTATTTCACCCGCCTTCCCGCCCGCGCGCGGCCGATGAGTTCGCCGCATCCGCAATCGTCCGACACGACCACCGGCGTTCCGCACATCAACGCCTCGAACGGCACAAGCCCGAATATCTCCTGCGTTGATGCGTAAACGCAGACGCCCGCGTCCGCGAGGCAGGCGAGTTTCTCCTCGCCGGTTACGAGGCCGACGAACTTGACGCAGTCCCCGATGCCCAGCGACGCAATCTCGCGCTCAAGGACATGCCGATAACCCATGTCATTGCCCGCGATGATAAGCGCGGAGCCGTCTTTTTTCAAGCGTCCGCTTGAAAGGAGTTTCGCATACGCCCTCGCCAAGACCTCGATGCCTTTGCGCGGCGTTATCTTGCCGAGGTAAAGGATTACCTTGCGCGAGCCGAGATCGTGCTTCCGGCGGAACATCCCGCGCGGCGGGATTTCCGCGAAACCGGCGAGATTTACGCCGTTGTGCACGACCGAGATTTTTTCCCGCGGAATCTTCAGCGACTCATACTGCCCGATCTCGGCTTCCGACACGGCGACGAAATGCGCCGCGTTTCGAAGCACGTGATTGCCGAAGAACGGGTCGAAAATGCGCTTCAGCAGGAACCGCCGCTCAATCGCCGGCGCGGTGCCGTTTGCCGCGAGAATATATGGCACGCCCCTTGCGCGCGCGGCGCGGGCGAACGCGCTGTTCAGCAGGTGACGGTGTCCGTGAAGGTGCAAGATATTGAACTCCACGACGTGCTTCTTCGCCCAGCGGCGCGTCCCCAGCGGCATGAACAACTGCATGCGGTACGCCAGCGAATTGCTCACGTTGCGGAAATAATATGACTTGACGCCGTCAATGACCTCGAAGGCCGGCCATGACGCCGGCTTCTCTTTGAATTCCCTGCGGCGGCCCTCGTCAAGAACGTCCGTCGTGACCGCGCTTACGTCGTGGCCCTGCCGCGCCTGTTCGCAGGCGATGTCGTACGCGATGCGCGGTATGCCGCCGTAGGCCCATGCCGGATAAAAGTACGGCGTCACGTGCAGGATTTTCAGGGGACGTTCGTTCATCATTCACGCAATCATTTCGTGGGATGCCGGCTTTCCGCATCCTTGGCAGCAGGCTCCGTTTCATGCTTGAGGATCGCGATTTCCTGCGAAAGGTTCTTCGCCTGATTGGACAGGCGCGATATTGCCACGGAGTAATGCAGGTTTATAAGCGTCAGGAACACCACGCCGCTGAAGAACAGCGTCTGCGGCACGCGCGCGCCGATGACCTCCGCGATAATGTTCAGCGCGCCGGTGAGCACCAGCACCAGTATCGCCACGCCCGTCAGCACCCACAACCATGAATACTCGATGCGCAGCAATTTGCGCCGCACAAGGTCCACAATAATTGCAAACAGCACAAGGCTCATTAGCAGCGCCATCCAGAAGTGGCTGGGCCTTAGTCCGCTGTAAGCGGTGAGGCTCGAAAGCGCGGCGTCCTGCTCCATGTCGTGGCGGCTTTCAATGCGTACGTAAAGGGCCAGCAGCGCGATGCGCGTCGTCTGGTCGTCTCCTTTTTCAATCTGCTCCAGGAGTATCGGCAGGCAGTTCGCGCGTTCCTTGTATAGAGCGAGGAAAGCCTTGTCTTGCTTGTCCGTATCCTTGGCCTTCTCGCTGGCCAGATAGCCCTGAATCCCGGATTTTACTTCGTCCGGCGAAGGGGCCTCGGCATAGGCGAAAGAGCCGAAAAGGAAAATTCCCAAGAACGTTGTCAGCAGGCATGTTCGGTTCATCGCGTTACTCCTTTTGCGATGGAGCGGCCTCTTCGCCCTCTTTCTTGAACTCGTGCTTGCGAAGGAGGACGACGAGGATGGAGAGCAGCATATCGAAAACGTAGTAAATCGGGCGCCAGCCCGCGTGCATTGATTTCTTTTGCGGCGGCGAGGGATGCATGGTTACGGGCACTTCCTTCACCTTCAGCCCCGCGCGATGCAGCATGATGATGTAGTCCGCGTCGGGGAAATCGACCGGATAATAGTCGCTCGCGTTGAAGCGTATGGCGTGCCTGTTGAGCGCCTGGAAACCGGAAGTGGGGTCTGAAATCTTTTTGCGCAAGAGGATGGTCGCTATTGTGCCGAAAAACTTCATCCCCATGCGCCGCGCGAAAGGCACGCGGTAATTCCCCATCCCAAGGAAGCGGGATCCTATGACGACGTCCGCATCCCCGTTCTTGAGTGCCTCAAGAAGGGGGCGGATGTCGGCGGGATCGTGCTGGCCGTCGCTGTCCATTTGCACGACGTAATCATAGCCGTGCTTGTAGGCGTACTTGAAGCCTGTCTGCAGTGCGATGCCGTAGCCCATGTTAAACGGCATGGAAATGACCTTTGCGCCCGCCTGCCGGGCTGTGTCGGCTGTCGTGTCGCCGGAGGCGTCGTCGATTACGATAATGTCCGCCTCAGGCATTTCCTTTGCAACTGCCTTGAGCACGGTGCCGATTGTAGGCGCCTCGTTGAATGCCGGCATTACTATCGCGATTCTCGGACTCATTTGCACCCTCGGGTTTTGATTGGGGCGGCTGTTCCACTCAAATTATCATCGTTTGAACCGCGGGAAAAGTTTATGAAATTGTCCGATGCGTCCGACTCGTCCGACCGGTCAGACCATTATTACCTTGACGCCCATCCTCGAAAGAAGTTCCGCGCACACGCCGTTGCCGGGAATTTTTCCCTCTGGCCCCTGTGTGACTCCGAAGCCGCAGGAGGGGCTGTCGGACTTCAGGTACGCCGTCTTAGCGCCCCACATCTCCGCCAGCCGCGCCACCTCCCGCGCGCCGCGCAGGAACTGCCCCGTCACGTCCGCGCCCTCCGTATTGATGACGCGCGACTTGCCCGCTATCACGTCTGCGGCGTCGCCGCTAGCGATAAACGACGCGGGCCGCGGCGTGGGGAGGCCGCCAAGTTGCTCCGGGCAAACGGGGATGACGCAGGCATCGTGCAGTTTTCGAACGAGTTCCTCGCTCGTTTTCGAACCGCCGTCGTACCTCGTCCGCATCCCCAGCAGACACGCGCTTACGATGATTCGTTCCATTTTTCGCTCGCGACAGGGGGGCAGACCCCTCCAATCAAGGATGAAGGATGAAGGATGAAGGATGAAGAAAATCCTTTGAGATTTCATCCTTGAACTTGGCGTCTGACCCCCCTTGGCCGATAAATCCTTGTGGTGTCGGTGGCCATATTGTAAACTGCGGGCGGCGATGGTGGAAACATAATCCGGGAGTAATGCGCAAATGCGAAAGCCGTTCGTTCCCGTCGCGGTTTCCTTCCTTGCCGGCACCGTTCTGGTCCGTTATTGGCAGGCGCCGATTTGGGCCGCGGCGGCGCTGTGCATGCTGGCCTTTTCAGCGGCATTTTTCCTGCTTGCAAGAAAACGCAACCACGCGGCGTTTTACGGCCTCCTGGTTTTCATCGCCTTCACGGGACTGCTGAATCTCCGCCTGCGGGAGCACAACGTTGCGCCGAATCATCTGAAGAATGTCCTAGGGGGTCTCCAGCCCGACGACTCCATCCTTGTGCATATTCGCGGGACCGTCAGCGCCGCGCCGGCGTATGGGGAGAAACTTCTTTTCCTCGAGCCGCCGCAGTCCCGCCCCTACGGCGATTCGGGACAAGAGAACGCCCGCGCGCGGGTTCTTTCATTCACGGTGGACGGTGTGACCGCGCAGTCCGAGGGGCGCGAGATTCCGCTGGAAGGGCCGGTGCGCGCGTACGTATCCAGGCCGCCGTATGACATGGGCGAAGCGGCAAAGGAGTTTGCGGAGCACGTGTTGCCCGGCGCGCGCGTGGAACTTCTGGGAGAAATCTCCTCCCCGCGCCCTCCCACCAACCCCGGGCAGTTCGATTACCCGGCCTACCTTCGCGACAACGGCGTCCATGCGGTGATGTGGGTGGCGGACCTGAGATATGCGCGGGCCGAGGGCCCTCGCGGGTTCAGCCTCGCATGGCACATCGGCTATGTGAAGGAAATCATCGCCGAATCCTATTACAGGAATTTTTCGCGCGATAACGCGGCGTTCATGGCCGCGCTCCTCATCGGGGACAGGCAGAACCTGCCGGACGAACTAATGGATGATTTGAGCACCAGCGGCACGGTCCACGTCATTTCCATCAGCGGCCTGCATCTTGCGATAATCGCGAGTTTCGGGTACTTCGCGCTGCGGCTGCTGATGATTCCTTTCAAGATGCAGAGAGTGTTGCTGATTATCGGGATCGTTTTTTACGCGATGATGGTCGGCCCAAGCCCGCCGGTAACGCGCTCGACGATAATGATAGTGCTGTTCCTTTTCGCGCAGTTGATAGGGCGGCGCGGGGACACCCTGAACGTCCTCGCGCTGGCCGCGGTCGTCGTCGCCGTCGTGAACCCCGCGGACGTGATGACCATCGGCTACCAATTGTCGTTTCTCTGCGTGTTCTGCATCATTACGTTTAGCGGGCCGATTGTCGCCTTCCTGCGATCTTTGCCGCAACGCATCAG
>Ga0315291_10000478_pt1 | contig 52805 bp, 48 predicted proteins | sample YL17G12_20_MG_FD_203070 | JGI IMG/M metagenome (GOLD analysis project Ga0315291, IMG submission 203070) | Sediment microbial communities from Yellowstone Lake, YNP, Wyoming, USA - YL17G12_20 | ecosystem: Environmental > Aquatic > Freshwater > Lake > Sediment | place: USA: Wyoming | collected... | reverse complement strand
GGAAAGAGGATAACCGATGATCAACATCAAGACAATGGACAGGAAAAAGCTGGTCAAGCTGATCGTTATCCTTGTGGTCCTCGGCATCGCGCTCTATTACGCGGTCACATACGCCATCTCTTACCTTAATCGCGACAAATTATACGCATCCGGCACTATAGAGGCCGTGGAGATAGAAGTGGCCTCCAAAGTGCAGGGGAGAGTAGCATCTTTCTCGGTGGACGAAGGCGACATCGTGAACAAAGGCGACATTATCGCGTCGCTTGAATCAGACGAGCTCTCGGCGACGCTTGACCAGGCGGCAGCGATAGAGAAGAACGCCCAGATAAAACTTGATAACAATAAAAAGACATTCGACCGCGCCGCAAAGCTCAAAAAGCAAAGGATGATAAGCGACCAGGAATACGATACCATAAAAGGCGCTTATGATTCGGCATATGCGGACTTGACCCGGGCAACGGCGGCAAGAAAGCTTGCACAGATAGCTTTTAACGAGGGAACGATCAAGGCGCCAATATCGGGAACTATATTGACCAAAGTGGCCGATCCCGGCGACCTGATAGCGCCGTTCTCTACCGTAGTTACAATAGCCGACCTTTCCGTGCTTGATATCATGCTTTATGTGTCTGAAACTAAGTATGGCAAGATAATGCTGAAAGATTATGTATATATTACAGTTGATTCGTATCCGGGGGAATCATTCACCGGAAGGGTGTCGAATATATCTAACAAAGCGGAATTCACGCCAAAGAACATCCAGACAAAAGAAGAACGCACAACGCAGGTGTTCGGGATAAAAGTGAAGATCCCTAATTCTGAGAACAAGCTAAAGCCCGGGATGCCAGCGGACGCGATCATCTATTTGAACTCAAGATAATTTAAAGTGGAACAAACGGTCTTAAGAGCGATCAACCTCACGAAGAAATTCAAGGAGCTCACCGCGGTGAACTCCCTCAACCTTTCGATCAATAAAGGCGAGATATTCGGGTTGCTGGGCCCCGACGGCGCCGGCAAATCCACCATAATGAGGATGCTTTCAACTGCAATGCTGCCGACATCAGGACAGGCACTGGTCCTGGGAATGGATGTTGCAAAGGATGAGGAAAAGATCAGGCGCAAGATCGGCTACATGCCTCAGAAGTTCAGTTTATACAGCGATCTTACGGTTGATGAGAATATTGATTTTTTCGCGGACCTTTATGAAGTCCCGGCAGCTGATAGGGAAAAGGTCAAAAAGCAGGCGCTTGATTTCACAAAACTCGAGCCCTTCCGCAACCGTTCGGCCGGCAAGCTTTCCGGAGGGATGCAGAAGAAACTGGCTCTGGCCACATGCCTGATCCACACTCCCGATATTTTATTTCTTGACGAGCCGACACTCGGAGTTGATCCGTTATCCAGAAGAGAGTTTTGGAGATTACTATATCGATTGACGGATACAACGGTAATAGTTTCAACGCCGTATATGGATGAAGCGGAAAGATGCAATCGGATCGCATTGGTAAGAGAAGGAAGTTTGCTGATATGCGATACGCCGGCGGAGATCAAGAAGAGGACTCAAGAATCAACTCTTGAGGCGGCATTCATTAACCTTATCGAGTGTGCAAGGACACCGGGGTGCCAGAGATGAACAATAACGGCTATTCGATTGAAGTAAAAGACCTCACGAAGAAGTTCGGGGACTTCACCGCGGTCAATAGCATCAATTTCAGCATCAAAAAAGGGGAGATATTCGGGTTCCTCGGGCCCAACGGAAGCGGCAAGACAACAACAATCAGGATGCTTATCGGTCTGATGGACGTGACATCGGGCTCGGCAACCGTCGCGGGGTATGACGTAAAAAAACAAAGTGAACAGATCAAGCGAGTGATCGGCTACATGTCCCAGAAATTCTCCTTATATGACGACCTGACCGTATCGGAGAACATTGAATTCTTTGCAGGCGTATATCAGACAAAAATAGAGAGCAGAGAGCAGAGAAAAGAAGAAATAATCAAATTAGCGGAATTATTCGGCAAAGAGAATACACTGACGGGTGAGCTGGCTTCAGCGATGAAACAGCATCTGGCGCTCGGCTGCGCAATGATAAACGATCCCCAGATAATATTCCTGGACGAGCCGACGGCTGGAGTTGATCCCGTGGCAAGGCGCAAGTTCTGGGGCAACATCAAGATGCTCTCTGATAAAGGCGTGACAGTGCTTGTCACCACGCATTACATGGATGAAGCGGAGAACTGCAATAGGGTGGCATTGATAAGCGACGGAGTGATAGTCGCGTGTGATACACCCGAGAATCTTAAGAAAGACAGGATGAAAGGCATATTATTCGAGATCGAGACAAGCAACACGATGAAAGCGCTGGAGATCCTGAGGATAGACCCGTCGCTCCACGAGGTGGCGCTTTACGGACTGTTCCTCCATGTGGTGGCGGAGAATGAGTCCGCGGCCGACATGATCAGGAGCCGCTTAAGTGACAACCATGTCAGCATCACTAGGATCGAGCGCATAATACCTAAGCTCGAGGACGTTTTCGTATCATTGGTAGAGGAGCAGCAGAAGAAATGATAAAGCACATAATCGCGATAATGAGGAAGGAATTTATGCATTTGCTGCGCGACCCCAGGTCGCTTGCGATCTCGCTGTTCCTCCCGGTATTCCTGCTTTTCCTCTACGGGTACTCGGTGACCACGGATATCAAGAACCTGCCCATAGCCATAAGGGACGCGAGTTTAACTGAAAAGAGCAGGGAGCTTACGAACAAGATACTAAATAGCGGATATTTTACGCTTGTCGCGATGCCAAACGGCGAAAAAGAGTTCAAGCGCCTTGTTGACAGCGGCAAAGCAAAAATTGTGATCAATATACCGGCTGATTTTTCGCAGAAGATCAATTCAGATTCAAAAGCGGTCATACAGGTTATCATCGACGGCTCGGATCCCTCCACCGCGGCGGCAGCAGCGGGGTATATGAACGGCATCGTGCAGGACTATTTCAGTGGGATAATGGTAAAGGCATCCATTCACAGGCCGGGCAAAATAGTGCAGATGATCAACCTTAAATTAAGGATATGGTACAACGAGAACCTCAGGAGCCTTAATTTCTATATCCCGGGCCTGATAGCGATAATACTGATGATGATGGCGGCGTCATTGACGTCGCTGACGATCATTTCCGAGAAAGAGAATGGTACCATGGAGGCGCTCGTGGCAAGCCCTATAAGAAGAAATGAGCTGATGATAGGCAAGCTCATGCCTTACGTCATCATCGCTTTCTGGGACGTGATCATGATAACGGCCGTCGGCACGCTCTGGTTCCATGTGCCCATCAAGGGCAATTACTATCTCCTGCTTTTCGCATCATTCATATTCCTGATGGCGGCGCTATCGATCGGGCTGATATTCTCCGTCATCGCCAAATCCAGCCAAGAGGCAATGCAGATGGCATTGCTCACCACAATGCTCCCGTCGCTACTGTTGTCCGGTTTTATTTTCCCGATAGAGAACATGCCGAAGATCGTCCAGGCGGTATCATATCTTATCCCTGCAAGATACTTTTTGAGGATACTAAGGGGCATCTACCTTCAGGGGGTGGGTCTTGAATATATCTGGTGGGATCTTCTGTTGCTCGCCATATTCAGCACGATCGTGGTCAGGCTGTGCGTCACAAGTTTTAAAAAGAGGATAGAATGATATTTGATTCACCACTTGTTCACATGATAAGAAAAGAGTTCCGCCAAACTTTGCGGGACCCTAGGATGCTGCGTATTGCGATCATGATGCCTATTGTCCAGTTGCTCATGTTCGGCTACATAGCATCGACGGATATCAGGAACGTTAAGACCGCAGTCATTGACCAGGACATGAGCAGGGCAAGCAGGGCGTACGTCAAGGTGCTGGAGAACACCGGCAAGTTCACCGTAACGGATTACGTCCAGTCAGAAGAACAGATGACGCGCCTGCTGGACAACGGGCGAGTAAGCCTGGCGCTTAACATACCAAGAGGATTCGAGAAAGATATAGCCTCAAAAGTTCCCGTGGATATCGCGGCCGTCATAGACGGAAGCAACTCAGCCAATGCCACGATAATCCTGGGTTACGTGAGCCAGGCCAATTATTCATATTTAAACCCGCGGCCCGTATACAACATGGAAACGCGCGTATGGTACAACCCGGACCTGAAGAGCATGAACTTCATGGTGCCCGCAATATTCTCCATGATACTGATGATGATAAGCATGACGCTTACATCGTTCGCGGTGGTCAAGGAAAAGGAAAAGGGCACGATCGAACAATTGATAGTAACGCCGCTTAAGCCTTATGAGATGATACTTGGGAAAATGATCCCGCCGATCCTGATAGTGATGACCGACGTGCTTGTGGTCTTTATCATTGCGGTATTCTGGTTCAGGGTGCCGATGAGGGGCTCTGTTCTGACGCTTTTTGCACTCGGCGCCATATTCATGACAACGGGGCTGGGACTTGGCATGTTCATTTCAACAATATCAAGGAACCAGAGGCAGGCGATAATGACGACGAACCTGATAATATCGCCCCAGTTCGTACTTTCAGGATTCGTATTTCCAATTGCCAGCATGCCAGTTATAATACAGTGGATAACTAATCTTATCCCTTTAAAGTTCTTCCTGATAATTGTGAGGGGGATATTCTTAAAGGGTAATGGTATAGTTTATCTGTGGTCCGAGGTCTGGCCGCTGATAATATTCGGCTCGACCATACTCGGATTAAGCATATTAAGGTTCAGGAAGAAAGTGGAATAGGAGGAAGTAAAATGGCAGCGATAAAGGATAATCTGATGAGGTTCAAGGGATGGGTGGATAAGATAGTCAGCAACAGAAGGCTGTTCTTTACGATCATAGGTGTCCTGCTGATATTCGTACTTTTGGACGTGAACAAGGTTTATAGGGGCAGGGTCCCGATAAAGGTTGATACCGTAAAAACAGGCGACATAATGCCCACTGTATCTGCCACGGGTTATGTAAAGGTGACGCAGTCAAAACTCGGGGTAAGGATGCCCGGAGTCGTGAAGGAGATACTTGTCGTGGAAGGGCAGAAGGTCGCGAAGGGTGACATACTGCTAAAACTGGACAGCTATAACAATGTTCTCAAGGAGTACCAGAGAATAAAGTCCCTTTATAATAAGGGATTCGCATCATCACAGCAGCTGGAAAATGCCAGGTATAATCTGGACGGCGCGTCCATAAAATCACCTATCGACGGCACGGTGTCAAATGTCGCGGTGGACGCAGGAGAGCCGGTCAATCCCGGAGTGTCGATAATTACCGTTATCAATCCCAAGGACCTCACAATAGAGATACAGATCGACCAGGCGGACATCGGGCAGGTGAAAAAGGGAGCGGATGTCATGGTGAATGCGGATGCATATCCCGATGAGGTTTTTAACGGCAAGCTCGAGTTCCTTAATACCGAAGCGGAACAGAAGATGGTAGGGGGTATGCCGAGCACGGACGAAGAGGACAAGATTTTCAGGGGAAAGATAAAGCTTACTAATGAGACCACAAAACTTTTTTCCAACATGAGCGTGGACGCTGAAATAGTTGTACAGAGGATCAGCGATGTTCTTATCGTCCCAAGAGAGGCCGTGGCAAGCGAGAACGAAAAGTTTTACGTATACGTTGTAAAGTGGGGCCATGTGGAGAAGAAACAGGTCAAAGTGGGACTGAAGGATAATAATTATGTTGAGGTGTCGGACGGAATAGTCCCCGGAACGGTGGTAGCCGTATCCAATGTGATCAGACTGAAGAACGGGACAAAGATAAAAATTGAGCGCAAATGACATTACTTTAAAGGTTGCCGACCTCAACAAGACATATAAGCTTGGAAAAATAGAAGTCCCGGCGGTTTGCGGAGTGTCCTGTGAGGTAAAGCGCGGGGAATTCGTTGCAATAACCGGCCCTTCCGGCTGCGGGAAGTCCACATTCATGCACCTTATAGGCTGCCTGGATAAGCCCACAAGCGGCAAGATCTACCTCGACGGCGACAATGTCGCGGATTTTGATGATAACCAGCTTGCAAAGATCCGGAATAAAAAGATCGGCTTCGTATTCCAGTCATTCAACCTGCTTCCCCGCCTTAACGCGGAAAAGAACGTGTCACTCCCCCTTTATTACGCGGATATCAGGGCGGACGAACGCGATCGCAGGGCCCACTCGATGCTCGACCAGGTGGGACTTGAGAAAAGGGCCCATCATAAGCCTGCGGAGATGTCCGGAGGAGAAAGGCAGAGGATCGCGATCGCTAGGGCGCTTATCAATAATCCCGCCATTATGCTGGCCGATGAACCCACCGGCAACCTCGATTCAAAAACAAGTGTTGATATCATGAGGATATTCCAGGGCATAAACAAGAAGGGCGCCACTATTGTTGTGGTCACACATGAGCCCGACATCGTCCGTTACGCAAAACGCGTCATCAAATTGAAGGACGGGATCATCATCGGCGATGAAAAAGTGGAACAGGTTATAATATGAGAGAATTCATTACCAATACAATAGAGTCGTTCTATCTTGCAATCGAGACGCTGATGTCCAATAAAGTAAGGTCGTTCCTTACCATGCTGGGCGTGGTGATAGGTGTTTTTGCAGTGATCACACTTGTAGCTATAGGTGAGGGGGCCAAAACATATGTTTACGAGGAGATCTCGAAATTCGGTACCGGTTCAAGATATATGGAAATTCATCCCGGGAAGGAACATGGTTACGGAATACTGACGGAGAAGCTTACCTATCGCGATACCGAAGCCATCGAGAAATATTGCCCATCAGTTGCAGCCGTGGACCCCAGGACTATGGGGAATGTGGAGCTGAAATACGGGAATCGGAAAATGAATATCCAGTTCGGCATGGGGGTATCTTACAACTATCCTGTGGTTTTTACGCATGGGGTATCGATGGGGCGTTTCTACACGAAATCAGAACAGGAAGGCAGGAAAAAAGTGGCGGTAATAGGGCAGAAAGTTGTTGATAAGCTTTTCTCGGGATTTAATCCTATAGGGGAGAAGGTTAAGATCAACGGCAAAAGCTTTCTTGTGGTAGGCGTTTTCGAGAAAAAGGGCTATACAATGGGTTTTGATTATGACGAGATAGTGGCCATCCCTGTTACATCAGCGCAAAGGCTTTTTGACACGAACAGGATCCTAGAGGTCGGCGTCGTGGCAAAGAGCGATGATCTTGTATACAAGGCGAAAGAGGAAGTCAGGCAGCTGCTCATTAAACGCCATAAGAAAGAGGATTTCAGGATAGATACAATGGAAGAATCACTTACTATGATCAATAATATACTTGGTTTCCTTACACTTGCCATAGGCGGCATAGCTTCTATATCACTGCTTGTGGGGGGCATCGGGATAATGAACATAATGCTGGTGTCGGTCAATGAAAGGATCAGGGAGATCGGCATCAGGAAATCAGTCGGTGCCACAAGAAGGGATATCTTTGTGCAGTTCCTTATTGAATCAGTGGTTATAAGCATGGTAGGGGGTACAGCCGGCATCATACTGGGGGTTGCGACATCTATGGCCATAATGAAAGCGCTGGGCATCACCCCCACAATATCTCTCTGGTCAGCGAACCTTGCATATTTTGTTTCAATATTAGTGGGAGTGGTTTCCGGAGTTTATCCTGCAACACGAGCTGCAACATTGGATCCGGTGGAAGCTTTAAGGTATGAGTAGTTATTTACCTTCCAGATATTCCTTGACACTATTCAATGCGATAGCTCCATCAGCAACAGAAGTAACCACCTGCCGAAGTGTCTTTTTCCTTACATCGCCGGCAGCAAAAATGCCCGCTATGTTCGTAGCAAGTTTATCGTCGGTAATGATATGACCGCTATCATCCAGCTTAATGGTTTCCTTGACGAAATCAGTATTTGGCTTTAGCCCGGCGTAAATGAAGATGCCATCAACATTTATGGATGATTTTTTATTGCTTGACGCATCCGTCAATTTTAATGATCTTACCTTTTCATCGCCTTTTATCTCATCGACCAACGTATCAAGCTTCATGAATATCTTGGGATTCGAGGCCGCTTTATCCTGAAGCACTTTATCCGCCCTGAGTGTTTCCCTGCGGTGTATTACGGTGACCAGTTTCGCGAATTTCGTAAGAAAAATCGCCTCTTCAAGAGCGCCATTGCCCCCGCCTATAACTGCAACATTTTTGTCTTTGTAAAATGGCCCGTCGCATGTGGCGCAATAGGAAACACCTTTGCCGATGAAATCTTCCTCTCCGGGAACGCCCAATTTTTTCGGTTCGCTGCCTGTGGCGATGATAATTGCTTTTGTTGAATAGGAATTTTCTTCCGTAAAAACGATCTTGAGGCCCTTGTTAACTTCAAGCTTAACAGCTTTTCCAAAGATGATATCAAGCCCGTACTTTTTTGCTTGTTCCTCAAGTTTTTTCCCGAGTTCAATGCCCGAAATGCCCTCGGGAAAACCGGGGTAATTCTCGACGATTTCGGTAGTGGTAATGAGGCCGCCTAGGAGCTCTTTTTCAATAAGAATGGCGTCAATTCCGGCCCTTTTTGCATATATACCCGCCGCTAAACCTGCAGGGCCTCCGCCGATTATGATCAACTCAAAAGGTGATCTGCCTTCCTTGATGACGGCAGCTACCTTTGGCTCAAGTTTTACTGTCGGCATATTACCGTATTTCCGTTTCCTTTATTCTTGCTTTTGTGCGCCCTTCGATGATTATCTTGTTTTGACCCAGAAGTATCGTCATTTTTTCTCCATAAACCTCATTTTCGCCCCTTTTTGCTTTTGCGTTCGCCGTCAAAATGATCTTGTTATTATTCGCATCATAGGAAGCGTTCTTTGAATAAGCCGTTATTTTGCCGTCCGTCAGGAATACGTCGCCGTAAAGATTGATAATGCCAAGTTTTTGATTGTAGACGGCCTTGGTCGTTTTTATCTTTGACCCGTTCCTTGTAAGGATCACGTTTTGATCGGCAGTGATAATGTCCTGGTAGCTGTCGACAAAAAAAGTATCAGCAACGATATTCACTTTTTTACTGTCCGCAAATATTTGCCCGGCGGGATTTCCCGTTAACAAGACCTTTTCCATGCCTACATCGGCTTCCAGTTTTTCTGCGTTGATGACCATGTCCCCTTTTGTTAGAGAGATGGCTCCGGAGCATAAGAGCCTTTTTGTGGAAAGCTTCCAATTCAAGTTCTTTGCAGAAAACCAGTACCCTTCATACTTTTCTCCTATCCTTGTGGGAAGATGGAATACAGAGCTAAGCTTGGCAATGTCCTTTACCTTTGCCAGCTCGTCTTTGATGGTCTTTTCATATTTAATGTCATAACCGATAGGATTTGAAAGCGATATCTCGTTCATTTTTATCTTCCATATGGCCGAAGGGGCCAGGAATTTTATGGTCGGCTTGCCTTTGTCGAAGAATAAGCCGTCAACAACGAAAAGGTCGGCCTTGCCGATGGATTTGTTGATGAGGGCGTTCTTGGCGACCAGCTCCCAGTATTTTACGCCGTCATAAACTTCGGCAAGCGTGGCATCGTTGAATACAACGTCCGCCTTTTCTTTTTCCTTGTTAAGCTTTTCAGATATTTTATCGGAGAAATCCCTCTTTGGGAGGAGCGCCCATACAAAAAAGCCGATCATTATCAGTGCGATTAACGTGGTTATTAAGTTTTTTTGTTTATCCATTTAATATCCGAGTGCGCGAAGCCTTAGTGCCTCGAAAGTTTCCTGGAAACCAAGGCCTGCCTGTCCCTTTTTATAATAGGCTGCTCCAAGCAGCATGTGTATCGCAGCCACGTCCGGATCGATATCAAGTGCTTTCTTGGCATAATCGATGGCATCGTCGACGTTGTTCATTTCTCCGTATATTGTCGCAATATAGCCGTAAGAAAAGACGTTATCCGGGTCTTGTTTAATGATCTTTTCGAATTCCCTGATCGCTTCCTTCTTTTTATCGCTAAAGTATAAAGCGAAAGCATATCTGAACCGCGCTTTCCAGTCATTTGGGAAAAGATTCACTTTCCTTGAATATATTTTCAATGCTTTTGAAGCGAAAGTATTGTCAAGCTCATCAACTTTTTTCAGCTCTTTCAGCCCGTCCTCGAGCCTGTTCGAGTATGCGTAAGTTATAGCCAGTTCAAAGTGGTATTGAGGATTTTTCGGGTGGACTTTCACCAGCCATTGTTTATCCTCTATATCGTCCTTTAGATCTTTTGTTAATACAAAGGAGTGGGCATTATTGATCCTTATGGCAGCTAATAAAGCGACTAAAAATATGAATAGAAGAACAGCTTTCTTCATGTGATTATTCCAATTTTATCATAAAGCTCACGTTTCCGACACGATTTGTTCTTTTAATATGATTTGCAGTATTTCACGATAAGAATTCAGTTTTCCCTTGTTCATAAAGGAAAAGGGGATCATTGCGAGCGTAAAGATCAGAAGAAGCGCCCTGTAAATAGAATATATTATCGGCCCGTAATGTTTTTTGCAAAAATAAAGGCCGCCCCTGAATCCCTCAACAAAAAGCATCATATTGGGAGCTCTTTTGCTGCTGTAGCCCCCGTAATGGAAAATATGCGAGTCAGGGTAATAAACCACCTTGAATCCGGCGGACCTGGCCCTTTTGCAGAGATCAAGATCTTCGTTATAGAAGAAGAGATTTTCATCCAGGAGCCCGATCTTTTTGATCACATCCGCTCTTATGAACATGCAGGCTCCTATTACAAAGTTGATTTCGGTGGGGGAATTTGAGCGCCATTTATAGGCGGAGAAGATGCTTCCAGGCTGCTGAATGGAGCCATCTGTATTCAGGAGTTTCGGCCCGCATATTCCGATGCCTGTTTCATTGTCCAGGAATTCTATCATTTTGCTGAAAGCGTCTTCCTTGAGGTAAGTATCGTCATTGAGGAGCGCAAAGTATCTTCCCCTGGCGATCTTCAATCCCATATTATTTGCACCGGAAAAGCCCAGGTTCTTTTTATTCTCGATAAGGGCAATATCGGGATATTTTGACCTGATGTTTGCCTGAGTGCCGTCGCTGGAATTATTATCGACAACTATGATCTCATAAGAGATTGATTTTGTGGACCGCCTGATCGAATTGATGCATTCTTCGAGGATCCTTTTATTGTTCAGCGTGATGATTATTATGGAAAGGTCCATTTTTAATCAACGAACCTGTATTTGATCAGGCTCCAAAGAGCAGTTATCCCGTCTTTCCAGGTTATCTTCTTTCCCTCGGTCCAATGTCGTCCCTGATAAGAGATCGGGATCTCGATTATCCTTTTTCCGCTTTTTAAGAGTTTGGCCGTTATTTCCGGCTCAAAATCGAACCGGTTAGCCCTTAATTTCAGAGATTTGAATATCGGCGCCTTGACCATTTTATAACAGGTTTCCATGTCGGTCAGTTTTGTGCCGTACAATATGTTCGTTGCTATTGTTAAGACCTTATTCCCGACCAGATGAGCAAATGACATCTTTTCCGTTCTGCCGGAGAACCTGGACCCGTAAACCACATCTGCCTGGCCTGACTTGATGGGCTCGATGAGCTTTAAATATTCGTTGGGATCATACTCAAGGTCGGCATCCTGTATCACGACGACATCGCCGGTTACATACTGAAGGCCGGTCCTTATTGCAGCGCCTTTGCCCTTGTTAACATCATGGAAAACGGTCACGACGCCGCTCTTATTCATATTTTTTAGGATCTCGCGGGAGCCGTCCTTTGAGCAGTCATCAACAAGGATGACCTCTTTTTCAAGCGGGACCGCAAGGACCTTATCAAGGATCTTCTCTATAGTGTTCTTTTCGTTATATACAGGTATTATTATTGATAATTTCATGTTCAATTGCTGAACAGGGTGTAATTGGCGCGCTCATCCATTACTTTTACCCTTCCTTTCATTGACGATCTCAGCGACTCAAAGGCTTCCTTGTCCTCGGAAACGCAATATACCTTGTTATTTGACAGAAGCAATCTCTTGATCTCAGATTCCTTCCTGGTAAAGAACACCTGATTTTTCGCGTAGTATATCATAAAATGGGCGTCCGTTCCCTTATATTGGCAGACAGTATCTGATGGGCCGGCGACCGCATTTATCCTGCTGCAGAAAGCGCTTATAGGGTTGATCTTCGGGTAATATACGGCTAAACAGTTTATAAGGACCAGATACGACAGAATTGATATGCCGGAATATAAAAGAACGGATCGTTCGATAATTTTCATTATGCCCAGAATTGAACCGGCGAAGAGGCTGAGGCACATGAATATCAAGAATGGAATTAATAAAGGCAAATAATATGGTCCGATCTTTGAATAATTGCTGTAGAGAAGTAGAGTGGCCAGCAATAGGACAGGCAATATGATAATTAGCGTGAGCCATGAAGCCCATTTATAAGATCTTGCCATATCATCGCCATCGAATGCATCGGATATCAATTTACCGATAACAATAGACAGGGCGGGGAATGCAGGGAGTATATACCGGGAGATCTTGTAATTAAGGGATAGAGAAAAGAAAATGATCACTGCTAATGCAAAGATGACCGGCAGGGGATTAGCTTTCTTTTTAATGTTGTAATATATTGCAGGATATATGAATCCCGACCATGGGATGGCGACGATCAAAAGCTGCAAAAAATATGAATAGAAATCATATTGGGGCTTGATGCGGCTATATTTTGCCGCTTCATTGCCGACCGTATCGATGGGCATGAAATATCTCCCCAGATTATGGCCGATGAATATATCAACGAATCTTTGCCCAATTATTTTATATTCAATAATGAACCATGGCAAAGTTATAAGCAAGAACAATGCTCCTGCGGAAATCATATGCATAATCCCCGGGAATCTGTGTTTACAGATGATCAGATATGCAAGCAATATTATTGCAGGCAAAATTAATCCTACTGGGCCTTTTGTCAGGACAGCGAGAGACGCAAAAATAGTTGATAAATAAAAGTATCCAATATTGGATCTTTTTTCAAAAAGCATGTAAGCATAAATGGAAAGCAGGATGAATAATGTCAGCGGGATATCCTGAAGAGGCGACCTCGCCTGATAAAAGAACTGTGCTGAAGTTGCAATCACCAGCGAGGAAATGAATGCCGTCTTGCTGTCAAAAATATCTTTAGCAAGCTTGTAGGTTAATATGACTATCAAGAGCGCGCATAAGCTATGCCAGAAATTGACCGCGAATTCGTTCACCCCGAAAATCTTGAAAGAGATCGCAGTTATCCACATTACAAGGGGAGGTTTGTCGATTATCGTGGATGCATCGCCATAATGCATAGTTAGCCAATCGCCGGTATCAACAATATTCTTGGCGATCTTGGCATAAAACGCGGAATCACCGTCAGTAAGCGGTATTACGTGAATGTTCCAGAAAAACAGAACGATCGATATTATAGCGAGTATTATTAGATGATATTTTTCATTCTTTAAGATATTCATCAAGTAGCCCCTCGATTTCTTTCACTTGACTGCCGATATTGAAGTATTGTTCAGCCCTTTTTCTTCCGGCAATCCCCATAGAATCAGCCAAAGTCTTGATGGTAAAGAGTCTTATGGTGGCGTCGGCAAGTGCTTTTTCATTTTTTGGCGGAACTAATATCCCCGTTTTGCCGTCTTCAACTATTTCGGGGATCCCGCCGACATTTGAGGCGACCACGGGCTTCCCGCAGGCCATGGCTTCGATGACTGTCCTACCGAAAGGTTCTGAGAGGGAAGGTGCGGCTATAATATCCCCGGCTTCAATAATGTCGTAGACGTCGGGCCTTGTTCCGGCGAATATGATGTTGGGATCTTTTGCGAGACGTTTAAGCATGTTCAGATAGCCCTTTTGGCCGGGAAGAGGCTTTCCTGCTATCAATAGCTTAACGTCCGGGACCGAAGCTTTTATTAACGGAAAAGCTTTCAGCAAATATTTAATGCCTTTTCTTTCTTCAAGTGAGCCTATAAAGACGATTATCTTGTTTTTAATATTGAATTCTAACCTTATCCTGTCAGGATCAAGATGTTGAAAATCGGCAATGTCGACCGTGTTGTGGATGACAACGGCTTTGCTGGACCTGATAAAACTTTTCATCCAGTTAGATATCAATATTATCTTATCTGAACTGGATCCGATCTTTGACCTGATAATTAAATTATTCAAGCCTCTAAGGTCTTCCCGAATATGGGAAATTACAGAGATCCTCAATAACTTAGCTGCCTTTGCAGCCCATATCGAAGCGGAAGTGTTCAAATATATGAGATCTATCTGCCGTTCTTTTAGGATACGATATATCTTAAATGACGGGAACAGTTTATGAATAAAAGTATCTTTATAGATCTGATAATAAACATTTGAAGAATTGAGCTTTGAAATTATCGGTCCTTTCTCTGGAAGCGCGATTATCGAGTGATATTTATTTTTATTAAGGTTTTTCGCAAGGAGCAGTAGGCTGATCGGAGCGCCTGAAAGATCGGAAAGATGGGAAATGAATAGTATGCTTTTCTTATTCTCTTTGAACCTGCTGTGCATTACTGAGAAGGACATATCCTTATATTTCTCAAAACCTTCTTTAACTCCGGTCGAAAAGTTATAAAACATCAAAAGTTTTACTGGAAGATGTTTTTCCATCATAGACAATATCTTTTGGATCAATATTGTTATCAAGTGAGTGCTTAAGTTGATCTTAACCAAAAGGGACGAATGCTTGCGATAGAAAAGGACCGAAGACCTTCCGACCTGTCTTCTCCTGGCGCATCTTTCCTCGTAAGTCCAGCCGACCCCGAATATGTAGCCGACGGCATTCGGATTGATCTTGAATATACAGCCTGCTTCTTTCAATCTATAGCCCATTTCAGCATCCTGGAGACCGTATTCCCTGAAGTCCTCATCAAACCCGAGAACGGACATAAGGGCGCGCTTTTTGACGGAGATATTATTCGTGATGAATATCCTGAAAGGCTGCTGTTCGTAGGCGGGAGCTTTGTATCTATGTTCATCAACATATTCTGTCGTTTTCGGCGCATCCTGCGCCTTTTCGATGAATTCGACGCGTCCTCTTACGACATCGACGCCGTATTTATCGTGGTATTTAACATGCTCTTCGATAAAGCGTTTATCGGAAACAATATGGTCGTCGATGAAAAGGATTATTTCCCCATTCGCATTTTCAAGTCCCATGTTCCTGGCAGCGGACCTGCCGGAATTCCATTGCCAGACGTGCTTTACGGGGAAGGAGAGTTCAAGGGTTTTTACGGTCTGTTCAGTCCCGTCAGTGGAGCCGTCATCTGCAACGACAACTTCGAAATCCTTGAAGGTCTGATCGTTCAATGACATAAGGGTCGTTATAAGGGTTTCTTTCCTGTTATATGTCGGGATCACTACGCTCAGTTTCATCTAAAACCCTCTTAATATGATCTTTGCGATGGCATATAAGACCCCGATTATTATCGCTATCTGCAGGATGTCGAGCCCCCATAACACGAATACACTTGGCATGCCATTATGCTTTTTAAAGAAATAATTCCTGCTCTTCCTCCATGTGATGGCACCCTTTAAAATCTGCGGGATGCTTTTCCACTGCTTGAAGCTCTGGCTCAAATGATGTTTTATCTGGGCTTCGGGAGTGAAGAAGATCTTATATCCGGCCTCTTTTATCCTGTAGCAGAGGTCCACCTCATCGAACCAGATGAAAATATTCTCGTCGAACAAGCCGACCTTATTAAGGATCTCTCTTTTTATCATCAATGCAGAGCCCATCGGCTGATCAACTTCCATGATCTCGTTAAAATCCCACCATGTCATGAAATACTTATTGAACAACCTGCTTTTCGGGAACAGGGAATCAAGGAATAAAGCACTGTACAGCATAGCTTCAAGAGTTGGGAATGTCCTGCAGGATCTCTGCAGAGAGCCGTCGGTATTAAGAAGCTTGCAGCCTAGGGCCCCGTAGTTGCGCCTGCTGTTCAAGAAACTTACCATTTTGTTTAGCGCATTGCCGATAATTTCAGTATCAGGATTTAGGAATATTATATTCCATCCCCGGGAGATCTTTATTGCCTGGTTGTTCGCTTTCGTGAATCCTGCATTGACCTTGTTTTCAATAAGAGTCACTTGGGGGAAATCGGCCTTTATCATCTGAACGCTGCCATCGGAAGAATTGTTGTCGACGACGATCACTTCAAATGATATATCTTTTGTGTTCGCATATATAGATCCGAGGCATGCCTTGAGCATGTCTTCGACGTTCCAGTTAACAATACAAATTGAAAGGTCAAACATTGTAGGTTTGTGTTATCGCCTCCACGAATTTCGGCACACTTGCTTCAAGCGAGTAGCTCTTTGTGACCATGTCGCGCGATCTCCGTCCCATTTCTTCTCTTGAAGCCTTGTTTTCGATCAATTTTGAAAGCTTTTCTTCCCATTCCTTCTTTGTCTTTGCCATGTAGCCGTTGACGCCTTCTTGAAGAAGCGTCGTGTTGACGCCGACGGGGCTCACGACGGATGGAATTCCCAGTGACATGTACTGGAGCTGCTTGTAATTGCCCTTGCCGCGCGACCATTCATCATCCGTAAGGGGCATTATCCCTATGTCAAAGCTTGCGAGCTCGTGTAGTTCAGTGTGAAGGCCCCATTCTACGAGCTTGATCTTATGTTCTTTAGAATGGAAGCCTCTCGTGCCTATCAATTTGACCTGAATATTGTCGTATTTCCTGCATAGCTTTTCCAGGATATCCTGTATCTCGAAAAGATAGAAAGTATTCCCGTGGCTGCCTATCCACCCGATTGTGACATGCTCATGCCCGCTCTTGTCGGAAGGATGATACCTATTGATGTCTATGGGGCCGAGAATAGTCGTTACATTATCGCAGTATTGTTTTGCCACCTCTTCAGTGGAGGGAAGCTCCACAATCATGTGCTTTGCGCTTTTCATATATTCGATGGCAGTATTGACCCTAATGTTTTGTTTGATCTTCGCCAATTCCGCAGAATGGGCTGTATATATTGCGTCGTCGATATCATAGACATATTTTATCTTGAGTACCCGCAGTAAGAACAAAAGCCGCCAGAGAGTGATCTTCTGGACAAAAACAACGTCATATTTCCTGATCGTTAACAATGCCCGGATGATCTTTGACGTCATCACGAAATAATTGACTGTCTCGCTCATTATAAGATCGTAAAGCTTGAGCAGAGGATTTTTTGAATATTTGAATTTCAGTCTTATTGCCTTGCCGTTCCAGGCGACAATATCATGTTCGATGCCGTACTGCTTGAGATAGGGCAGGAACTGGTAAACCCTTGTCCTGCTGCTTGCGCGGGTCTCATCATCAACGGTCAGGAAAAGTACTTTCATGGCTATTTCTTAAAGAAGGCCTTTATCGAATTGATCACTTTTGAATGCTCTGCCGCAGTAAGATCGGGATACAAAGGGAGTGTCAGGATCTCTTCCCAGACCTTTTCGGTGGCAGGAAGTTTTGTGGCGAAGCCCTTATAAAGGGTGAACAAATGGCTCGGAATATAATGTATGCCGGAATCGATCCCTTCCTCTTTTAAATGCTTCATAAGGCCATCTCTATTTTTCTTGACCCTTATTATATACATAAAGAAAGCAATATCCTTATAATCCGTCTTTAAAAGCTCAAGGCCGTCGATCTTTCCGAGTTCCTTGTCATACCTCTTTGCTATCTTTATCCTTTTGGCGTTCAGCTTTTTGAACTTTTTAAGCTGAACAAGCCCGATAGCGGCGTTGATATTGCTCATATGATATCGATAACCGGGGACAAGAACATCATAGAACCAGCTTCGCTCGTGCTTGTATCTGCTCCATGTGTCCTTGTCGATGCCCAGTATCCTTTTCTTCTGGATCAAGGAAGCCAGCGAGCTGTCCCTGATAGCTATCGCTCCGCCCTCACCGCACGTCACGACCTTGATGGGATCAAAGCTGAAGCATGTCACATCGCCAAAAGAACCGATAGGTTTGCCTTTATAATGAGAACCGAATGCGTGCGCCGCGTCCTCAACGATTTTGACGTTATTCTTCTTTGCGACCGCCATCAATGCGTCCATGTCGCAGGGAAGTCCCCTGTAATGGACCGGAATGACCACCTTTGTCCTTGATGTGATCCTTCTTGCGACGTCTTTAACGTCGATATTCAGCGTATCCGGCTCAATATCACAGAAGACGGGGGTTGCTCCCGTGGCTGTTATTGCCTGTATTGTCGCGACAAATGTAAGGGAAGGGACTATCACCTCGTCCCCTTCATTTATGCCTAAAGCATCAAGAGCAAGATGGATAGCGGTCGTGCCAGTATTGACAGCTATAACGGTCGACCCGCCCAGGAATTTGGATATTTCATCCTCGAATTCCTTGACGGAAGAGCCCATGCCAAGCCAACCGCTGTCAAATACCTTCTTTACGGCGGCAAGCTCTTCTTTTCCTATCGATGGCTTGGATACAGGTATCATAATCGGTTGATTATATCACAAAATTTCAGGGTTTCTTAGCAAAAGTCCGGCTATCCTTCAGTGATGACGCGAAAAGCAAGAATCCTGCCGCAGGGGTGAATCCGAGCATGACCCGGTCAAGAGAAAGCTCAAGATTGTTAACCAGGGCTTCTGTAGTTGTTCCAAGGGCAGTTACAAGATATACGCAAAAGAAAAGAGCTATGGAAGCAAGCAGGTAAACAAGAACGAACTTCAATTCCGAGTTTGCGATCTTTTTTCTATTGATAAAAGTCAGTATTGCCAGAAATATCCAGAAATAAAGCCATAAATAATTATCCAAAAAGAACTCGTATGCGAAATATTTAAGGATGAAAGGGATCCTTCCGATATTGAACGGCAGCTGAAGCAGCTGGTTGAATGTCACTATCATGTGATTTTCAACTTTAAGAGAGAGGACCAAAAGCTTGAACGGCAAATATATCAGCCCCGACACAACAATGAAAGTCGCCAATCTTTTTAAGGCTGTTGATATTGAAAGCTTATTCCCGATCATTGAATGAGCCAAATAAATAAAAACGGTGAATGTTAAGGCCAGAAGATGGGCTATGCCGTCGTTTTTCGTCCATGCGGCAGCACCGGCGAATATCGATGACAATAGAAGGGAAGGGATATCGTCAATGTTCGCGAACCATTTATACATGAATATCACGGAAAAAAGCACGAAAAGACCCACGTTAACATCAACATATCCTGTGGTGATATCGCCCATCATATGCGGAATGGAAAATGTGATGAAAGTGGCGATAAGCGCAAATGTCCCATTGATATTGAAAAGCTTTTTCATCGAAAAATAGAAAAAGATCGCGGCTGAGAGATAGCTTAAAGTGAAAAAGATCTTGGTTATAGTATCGATCCATTGCCCCAGGCAAATGCTAAGCCAGGCGACATTCAGGGAGACAAGCAGCGGATAATCAAGGGCGGAATAGTAGAGAATGTTGCTGGTCAGCATTTCCATGGGGACGGTCCTTGTCATCGCGATCGCCTTGGCCTTGTAAAACCAGTGAATGTACGCGTCACCTATGTAGATGGGCATTATCGTGTTTTCAAAGTGAACGACAAGGATCACGAGAGTAAAAAGGGAAAATATGATCGTGTAAAGAAAATTCTCCTTCTTTCCTGCAGCCGAAATGAGGCCGAGCAGATAATTCCATGTGTTATTTATGCCATCCGGGATCATTCTGCCGTTATTCAAGAGCCGCCATATAAGATATACAATGAAAGGGGAGCTCACGCTTATAATGGAATATTCGATCTTTAGCAGGAACAAAGCGAACATATAAAGGCTCAAGATTATGGAGCCCGTCATGAAATAAACGGGGAACCTTATTCCCGCGGGCTCGTTCTTCATGCTGATAATGTTTATCTCGTGAAAAAGGCAACCGGCTAAAAATATTATCGACATGGCGTAAGCAATTTGAAAGACTTGGAGCATCAGAATTTCACCTTTTCTATCGGCAGCTTATAAAGCTTTTTGAACTCCACGTTCAAATTCCGATATTTTGTCGGATCTTTCTTTATTTCATCATTAATGAATGAGGACTTGATGAGTATGCCTTTGTCATCATTTTGTGCCATAAGATAAAAACGCTTGCCGTTAAGGTGTGTGGACTTGATGCCGTTATGGCTTGAATATCTGATATCGCCGTTCTTTAAAGCAAGAACGAAATCGGAATAGATGGTGCTTTTTAACAGTTGATTGCCTTTTTTGGCGTAAGCATAAAAGTCAACCCCATCAAGGAGGACGTGACGGGGATAAAAATAATAGTTTAGCTTCCTAAGGTATCTAGTATGTATATCTGCGCTGGAACTATCGTAAAGGATGGAAAAGGACATGTAGTTCGGGATGATGCTGTTCAGCCATAGGTAATATTTGTAATATATGTTCCTGTAGTAGGGTTTGTCCAGGTAATCGATCTTTTGGCCATAAGACATTCTTGAAATATCAATAAGGACTTTTGATTCCTGAACAATGAATTGTGCCGCTGAGATGCAATAAATGAAAAGCATGAAGAAGATTATGTTGACTGTCAGCTTGTTTTCGTTCATTCGATCTTTCCCGGGATATCAGAGTCTTTTAGAACGTATTTTTTTGCCCATTTTCTTCTTCTTTTTATTATGGCAGGTAAACGCAACGATGCCTCAAAAAATGCTGCTATCCTTGCCCAATCATAAAATATGCCTAAGAACAGGTTGATCGGCAGAAGAGCGATATGAGATGCCAAAAGCCTCATATCGGTAATATTCTTCCAGGTAAAGATGAAAGAGTTCCTGCGCGTGATCACCCTGCGGTCCCTTATATTCCTGCCTTCTTTGTCAAAAGTATAGCTTTCAATATGGTATATGACGCTTTTAGGCTCATAAATGAACTTATAGCCGCTTTTCCATGCCCTGTAGCCGATATCCGTGTCTTCCCATGTAAAGGGCGCGTATATCTCGTCAAAACAGCCAAGTTCGACGAATTTCTTCCTGTCATAGGCGGCATTCGCATTGTAAAATGTGTACCCGGCCTTTTCCATTGCAGGGTCATTGTCATCGTATAAATACTGCCCCGCCTGGGCAATGCCGAAATTGAACTCTATCTTGTTCTTCCCTCCGTTATATCCCAAGCCGCCAAAGTTCATCTGTTTTGGAGCAACGGCGAAGACAGAAGGAGATGAGAAATGCCGGATGAGAGGCGCGATAAAATCAGGTTCGACTTTAATGTCATTATTCAGGAGAATAACGATTTCGCTTTCGAGCTTCGGGATAAGGTCGTTGTATGAAAAAAGCACCTTGTTCTCATTTGAGATGACGACCTTGATATGCGGGAATGTTTTGCGGATATAATCCAAACTCCCGTCATTGCTTTTGTTATCAAGTATGATGACTTGGCAGGGGATAGGGGACTTTTTTGCCGCTTCAACGATGGACGGCAGGCATTGGGGCAATATCTCAATGCCGTTATAATTCAATATGACAATGTCGATTTTATTCATTTTAATAGTCTATCATAGAGTGCTTCTATTTCTTCCGCTGCTCTTTTCCAGGAGAATTTCTCTTCCATGTATTTTCTAGCGGACCTTCCAAGCGCTTCCCTCAACTGCGGCGATTCAATCAGGCTGTTAATTTTAACTGCAAGGTCATTTATATCAGCAGGGTCCGCAAGAAGCCCCGTTCTTCCGTCCATGATTATTTCAGGGATCCCTCCTCGCTTGCTTCCTATTACCGCAAGTCCCGAGGCTGATGCTTCCGCAAAAACAAGGCCGAAAGCCTCTTCCCATGTGGAAGGACCGCAAAAAATGTCGCCAAGAAGATAAATGTCGTTGATCTCTGTTGGAGGAATATAGCCGGTAAATATGACGTTGTTCCCAAGTGAAGATGCGCTTTCATTCAATCGTTTCGCATATTCATCTTTTGCTTCAAGGTTGTCCTTGTCGCCACCGGCTATCACTAGCCTTGCCTCGGGATGTTTTGCGGAGACCTGCTTGAATGCTTCAACGAGGAGATGAACGCCCTTTCTTTCTCTTATTGCTCCAGTGAAAAGCACTGTAACAGAGTTCTCAAGGCCGTATTTTTTCCTCAATGCGGCAACTTTATCTTTTTGTTCCCATATAGGCCTGAACTTGTCAAGGTTGACACCGTTCAGTATTACGGATGCCTTATCTTTATATTGAGGATATTTGTTGGTGATCTCAAAATCATATGTGAATTTGCTTACCGCGACATACGCATCGATCGAATCGAGAACTTCGATCGCCTGGGACCTTGACAGGGTGTCAGCGATGTTCTGATTGTGCTCGTGAAGGATAAGTTTCACTTTTTTGCCAAGCATATACCGCAGGAAAGGCATGTAAAGCGGCCTGTTCCTCACGTGAACTATCTTAATGCTCAATTTGTTTATTAGTTGTGCCGCTTTGTATGCATAGCAATAATACGGGGAATTCAAGGTGTAAAAAGGAAAAAGGAATTTGTCCAGATGGTTGGTCCTTATCCTGTACTGCCAAACTCCGTCAAGAAATTCGACGGCAGGCCTGCCTTTCATATGGGAAGATATCACATATGGCGTGTATTTTTTCAGCCTTTTAGTGACCTCTTCAACTCCAGTCTGTGTGGCTCCCTGCCTTGGATGGGGATGAAGGGAACCTTCAGGAAGTATCGTTGCAGCGGGTATCATCTGCGTTTTGAAAAGATCTCTTTTATGGTGCCGGTGACATAGCGTATCTGTTTTTCAGTGAGCGATGTTGACGACGGAAGATATAACCCGTTCGTGCAAAGATATTCCGAATTCGGATAATCTCCTTTGAACCATCCTTTGTAAACGGGTTGCCGGTGGATCGGGATGAAGAATGTCCTTGTTTCGATGCCTCTGCCCGCAAGCTCATAACGAAGCGTATCCCTTGTAATCTTGCTCCAATTTTTCAGTAATATACCGTACATCCAGTAAACGTTCTTGATGCCTTTAGTTGATGGCGGAAGCGTTATTTCCTCGATCTCTTTCAGCAGAGAATTGTAAAGCATCGCATTCTCGATCCTTTTATTAGCGAGCTTTTCAAAAATCTCGGTCTGGGCAAGGCCTATAGCGGCCTGAATGTTCGTCATCCTGTAGTTAAAGCCGAGTATCTTGTGCCAGAAATGGCGTTCGTGAGAGAACGCATGGTTCTTCAAAAGCTGCATCTTTTCTGCAAGCTTTTTGTCATTGGTGGTCACCATCCCGCCTTCGCCGGTAGTGATGATCTTGTTCGCATAAAAGCTGAAGCATGCCGCGTTACCGATTGAGCCGATCTTTCTGCCTTTGTATATCGCGCCATGAGCTTCCGCCGCGTCCTCAATGACATGGATCTTATGCTTCCTCGCTAATTTCATGATAGCGTCCATGTCGCAGGGATGTCCGTATGTGTGAATCGGCATTATAGCCCTTGTTCTCTTATTTATTTTTTCCTCTATCTTTGATGTGTCGATGTTCCAGGTCTTGAGCTCGGAATCGACAAGAACGGGTCTAGCTCCTGTATATCTCACGGAATTCGGAGTGGCTATCATCGTGAATGTAGGGATTATAACTTCGTCCCCGGGACCGATATCAAGCGCGGCAAGGGCCAGATGGAGCGCTACAGTGCCGTTGAGCACCCCGACCCCGTACTTTGCGCCGACTTTCCTTGCAAATGTTGATTCGAATTTTTCAATGAAATCGCCTTTTGAAGAGATCCAGTTGGTATCCATGCATTTCTTGACGTATTTCTTTTCATTGCCCCACTGGGTCGGTTCGCATACGGGAATGTTCATGCCCTTGAATGTTTTAAGAGGCGGCTCGGGTAGGGGGAGGAGCGTTTTCTTTTTATTAAGCATTCAATTCAACCTTGCGGTGAGAATCTTTTTTGTCTATCCAGACATCTTTCTCGGGAGATATTTTCCTCTCCCACAGCCATACACGGCCGTGATCCTCGAAGTCCTCTATGGTCCTTTTCAGGCCTTCCTCAAACGATACCGTTGGCTTCCACCCGGTCAGTTTCCTCATCTTGGAAGAGTCGCATCTCAATACTGAAACATCAAGGGGTCTCAGCCTGGCTTTGTCTATCTCGATCTTTATCTTGCCATGACCCATTAATTTTGCGACGATCTCCGCGATCTGTTTTACGCTCCAGTCTTTTCCCGCCCCCATGTTGAAGACCTGTCCTTCTACACCCTTGGATTTCATGAGCGCTATTACGCCTTTTGCGGCATCCTCTACATAAGTAAAGTCGCGCCTCGCCTTAATGTTCCCAAGCTTCAGCTTACTGCTCCTGCTTAGCTGCGTGATGATCTCGGGGATTATATATGGTTGCGTCTCCCTTGGTCCGTAAACATTGAATTGCCTAAGTATAACAACGGGGATATTCTGTTCGTGATGAAGCGTATAGCAAAGTCTGTCCGTTGCAAGCTTGCTGACCGCATAAGTTGACAATGGAAGGGTGGGGTGGTCTTCGTCCATCGGGACATATTTTGCGGATCCGTAGACCTCGGAAGTTGAATATTGAATGACCCTTTTTATGCCGACATGCTTGCTGGCAAAGAGTACATTTAAAGCGCCGTTAGCATTGACCTCAAAAAATCTGAGCGGTCGATTATAACAATGCGGTATGTATGGTTCCGCTGCGAGGTTAAAAACATATTCAGCCCCGCTTTTCTCGAGGATATTGCGGAAGTTCTTGCTTGTTATGTCACCTTTGATAACCTTTATATTATCCTCGATGCCTCTTAAGTTTTGCATATCACCGGAGCTGAAGATGTCAAAAACTATGACCTTTGCACCTTCCCTTATCAGTTCCCTTACAAGAGTGGAGCCGATGAATCCGGCGCCTCCTGTTACCATTACTTTCTTGCCTCTCAGTTCATGCTCTTTCATATTTTTTTATTTGCTCCTTGTAAATATTTTCCAATTTCTCGACCTGGCCCTTTGAATCCAGCTTCTCTGCCATTTGTCTTCCTATTATACCAAATTTCCGGATTAAGTCAGGATTTTCGATAAAAACGTTCATTTTGCTGCTTAGGTCGTCAACATCCCTTTCCCTCGCTACAAATCCGGTCTTTCCGTCAAATATAAGGTCGCTCTGGGTCTGCCTTGTGACAAGCGCGGGGATGCCGCAGGCAAGGGTCTCTATTACAGTGACATTTATCCCTCCTTCGGCGTCGCCGCTTCTTGCAACGACGCTCGGGGACATGAAAACATCCGCTCTATCAAGTTCAGCGGAAAGGTCGGGTACGTAGCCCAGCATCTTGATGCTGTGGGCCATTCCAAGATTCTTGATCTCCGCTTCTATTTCATTATATAAAGGCCCGTCGCCGATCACTGTCATCCTTATGTTCCTGTGTTTTTGATAGCTTTTGGCGAAAGCCCTGACGCCGTAGATCACGCCTTTTTTCTCTACAAGCCGGCCGATATAAAGGAAATTGATCGTCGAGGCCGGGTTGCGCAGCTTGAATTTGAATTTGTTCAGGTCTATGCCGACAGTGAATGTCATCACTTTTTCAGGGGGGCAGCCGAGCTTTATCGCCCGCTCCCTCATTACGCTTGAATAGCCCGTGAAGAAATCGCCATGTTTAAATAATCTTTTTAACTGCAATCGATATAGTGGGTTTTTTGTTAGCTGGTAGATATCGAGACCGTAGAAGCTTGTGATAAGGGGAATATTGAAATACTTCTTGAACTGGAGCGCGTAATTTCCCATGTAAGCGAAATGCGCGTGTATTAATTTGATATCCAGTTCCTTAATAAGGTCCCGGAAGTACCTTGATCTGCCGAAAATGCTCCTTATCGATTCTTCCTTTTGCCGCCATGGCGGAAGGTCCGATACGGAATATATGCTATTAACGGGAAATCTTTTGACATTGTTATTCTTGGAGAGAGTAAGGACGATCGGCTCATACGCCTTCATGTTCCTTATCTGCTCATAGATGAAGGTCTCCGAGAAGTTCAAATATTTAACTGTAAGGTGGGCTACTTTTTCCATTGCTTACCTCAAAAACCACAATGAAGTCGCAATTATATCAGGATTTTATTCATAGCTCAAGGGAGTGTTCTATCCCCTTCGTTTCTGTTCTGCCTGTATCCGTAGGAAATGCCCTCAAGGCCGCTTATTTATATGTTATAATTAACGCAAATGAAAGATCAAAATATTATTGACCTTACAAAAAATCGCATATTGGTCACCGGAGGGGTTGGATTTTTAGGCGCTGTCATAGTTAAAAAGCTGAAAGCTCTAGGATGCCGTGATATTTTCGTTCCCTTGAGAGAACAATATGATCTCACAAAAGAAGTCGACATCATCCGTGCCCTGAATGACTCTAAGGCAGAGATAGTTATGCATCTGGCGGCAGTGGTAGGCGGAATAGGGGCTAACCGCAAGAATCCGGGCCGCTTCTTTTATGAGAACGCTATGATGGGGATCCAGCTTATGGAACAATCACGCCTTTTCGGAGTGGAGAAATTCCTGGCGCTTGGGACCATATGCTGCTATCCGAAATTCACTCCGGTACCTTTCAAGGAGAGAGATCTCTGGCGCGGATATCCCGAGGAGACGAACGCACCTTACGGATTAGCCAAAAAGATGATGCTTGTACAGTCCCAGTCCTACAGGCAGCAGTACGGCTTTAATTCAATATTCCTGATGCCGGTCAATATTTACGGGCCCGGTGATAATTTTGATCCGCGGTCATCGCACGTTATTCCGGCGCTGATAAAGAAATGCGTTGATGCGGTCAAAAAGGGCGAAAAAGAGATAGTTGTCTGGGGGACGGGCAATGCGTCAAGGGAGTTCCTTTATGTGGACGACGCCGCAGATGCCATTATACTGGCGACGCAAAGATACAATAAAAGCGATCCCGTGAACATTGGGGCGGGTTTTGAGATAAAGATCAAGGAACTGGTGCGTCTGATAGTTAAGCTGACGGGATTCAAGGGTAAAGTCGAATGGGACAAGACCATGCCGGACGGCCAGCCTCGAAGGAGGCTCGACACGAATAAAGCTTACAAGGAATTCGGCTTCAAGGCTACTATGGGATTTGAGGAAGGTCTGAAGAAAACGATAGACTGGTATGCCGTACATCAGAAATGAATAGACCAATAAAGAACATCGGGATAATAAGCCATGGTCTTCATTGGAATGAGAACAATGGGATATTTGATCCTGCCAAATATCACCAGTACGGGGATAACCTCGAATATCCTTTTATCCTTCTAAAAAGAACACTGAAAGAAAAAGGCATAGAGATAAATACGCTGGATATGCACCCTCTGGATGAATTCGATTCGGTTTTGTTCCACAATTATCCACTGAGGAAATACATCCCTGCCGGTGCGATACCTGAGGAGCTGCGCAAAGCGGGGAAAAAGTCATTTTTGATCCTGGCTGAGAACGACATGAAAGTGCCCGAGAACTGGAAAACAGAGAACCATATTTTCTTTGATAAGGTCTTTACATGGAGCGATATGTTAATTAACGACAAAAAATATATAAAGCTCATGCTCCCGGTCAAAATACCGGAACTGAAAGAGATCGATCTTTCGAAAAAGGACAAACTTTGTGCACTTATAGCCCAGAATCAGTCGGTAGAATACCCGCAGGAACTCTATAGTGAACGTATAAAAGCGATAAGATGGTTCGAGAGATATCACCCCGGGGATTTCGATCTTTATGGCTTTGCTGGCTGGGATTCCGATTTTATCAAAAGGTTATCTGTCAGCAGTATCACAAAACTTTTATGCCTCTTTAAACCTATCAGGAGGATGCTTGATAAGGATTATTATAGTAGCTATAAGGGGCCAGCAGTTTCAAAAAACGAGGTACTATCGAGGCATAAGTTCGCGATCTGTTATGAAAATGCAAGAGATATGCCTGGTTATATAACCGAAAAGATCTTTGATTGCTTTTTTGCAGGTACAATCCCGATATATTGGGGTGCGCCAAATATAAAAGATTTTGTTCCGGAAAATGCTTTTATCGACAAAAGGAAATATCCGACATATGAATTATTATATGAATATATAACAAAAATGCCCAATAGTGAGTATTTGGATTATATTGAGAATATCCAGAAGTTTGTTTCGGGGGATAAGATCAAATTGTTTTCTGCAGAGCATTTTGCGAACACCCTATTGAATAATATCTTATAAAGTCCGATCAAATGGGCGATCTTGTTCATTTAACGCCTTTTGCGACGAGCTGTATCCCGAATTGATTTGAGAACCAATTATTAGTGAATTTATCAAAAATGAACGCCGTCAGATAGAGCAATTGAGCAATTATCGGCCCCAGTATCGGCAGATATCCTTCTATCCTCTGCATGCCATAGCCGGGATGGACCCCGTAAACCTCGATGTCTTTCAATCCGGCTTTTTTGAACAGATCTATGAGGTCGCGGTGCTTATACGACCTCTCCGGATAATGCTCGTATCTTTTTCCTTTGATGGCCTTGTAGATAGTATGGGGATAGCAGTTCCAGTTTATCGATGCGGAAAAAACAAGTCCGCCCTTTTTCGTGACCCTTACCATTTCCTTTAAGCCCTGAAGATCATCAGGGATATGCTGGAGAACGCCTTCACAGAATGTCACGTCAAAAGTGTCGTCACTAAAGGCCATTTTATTTATGTCCATCACATGAAAAACAGCGTTTCTAACGTTCTTGTTCGCTTTGCTCTTGTTGCAGAGATCGATAGAATCCTTTGATATATCGGTGCCGGCGACCTGAATATCGGGGTGTTTTCTCGCCATCGCAATACAGAGGCGCCCGGTACCGCATCCTGTTTCAAGTACTTTTTTCATGTCTGATCTGATAAAGCGGTCAATATACAAAAATATGGCCCTTGAAACCTTATCAAGATTTGAATGAGGCTTCACGTCTGCTTTGAATTGTTCCCATTTTCTATCCCATAAAGTTTTCATCTGTTTATCATCCCTGATATTATATTCGCGATCTGTTTTGTCGCTCCAGGTCCGCCCATTCTTTTCTTGCCGGCCCGGCCCATAGACACTATCTTTCTTCTGTTCTTTAATAAAGCAATAACTTCTTTTGCGATAGTTTCCGATCTCCTCGGGAGTAAATGAAGGGCATTCCCCAGAAGCTCTTTCTGGCCATGGGCGAACCTTGAATTGAACTGGGCCCCGCGTCCTGGAAAAGCTATCACAGGCAGGCCGATCCCTGCCGCCTGTTCGTTCCCCGTTCCTGAAAGACCGATAATGATCGATGACTTTGACAGGACATCTTTAAAGTTGCCAGAACACTTCATGTTCAACGGGATCTTAATTTTTGAAAGTTTTTTCCTGTCAAGAGTTTGGGGCATTGAGAGGATAAAACGGACCTTTTTGTTGATCTGATATGTTTGCCAGGCGATCCTGCAGAAATCATCGATGTTCTTATAAGCGTCTTCCCTTGTCCCCGGCAGGAAACCAATGGTCTTTTTCCCTCTGATCTCCTGATGCCCTGATCTCCTGATATTCTGAACCGCATCCATCATCGGGTTCCCGACATATTTTGCATTTATGCCATATAATGCCAGAGCTTTCGCCGTTCTCCCGTCTCTTGCAAGGGTTAATTCACAGTTGTCTTTAAGAAGTTTTTTTTCGATCCATGTGTAATTGAAAGCGAGTTTCTTGTAGTATTCCGATTTATTTACTCCAATGAAAATGAATTTGCATCCTGTAAGCATCGAGTAAATGATGGGGACTATGTCGCCGATGCCGATCACCAGGCTGTAAGACCACTTATTTTTGTTAAGTGTCTTTATCTGCGACATTACCTTGGCTATAAGGCCGGCAAAGATGTCCTTTATCAGATACGAATAATTTCTTAGTCCGAATCCGCCGCTCGGGAGCGCCTTCCTTGGTCCGACAATATTAACATTCAAGCCCTTGAAAGCATCGCCTTTGCCGACAACGGGCAGGACATCGATCGACATGTTTTTGCTGTTCAGCTCTTTTATTATCTGAGCAGCAACTATGTCCTCGCCGTGGCCGTTAGTGATAAAAAGAATTCGCTTCATCAGAAAAACCTCAGGAAGGATCTTGTTCCGCTGGTACGCACAGGATCTTTGCAGAAATTCGCTATGGGTTTCACGACGTTTTTCCATTCATACTCTTTGGACATCCTGGCAAGGTTGTCTTTTGTTTTCTGCCTGAAACCTTCATCATCAATTATCTTTAAGATCGCCTTTTCTATGCTTGACGGGTCATTGTAATCAACGGTCATCCCGAGCGATTTGTTCTCAACAATAGCGCTCATCGGATCTCCTTTTGTCATCACTATCGGAAGCCCCGCCCAGATATAATCAAGCACCCTTGTCCTCCAGGAGAACTTTGTCTCGAGCGTTTCACGATGCGTGATTATCCCGATATCGCTTTCAAGAAGATAGTTTGCCCTGGTTTCATACGGTACCCAGTCGATAAAAAAGATGTTCTTGTTAAGCAAGCCAGATGATCCAGCTTTTTCCATTACTTTTGCATATATATCGTGCGGCTTTGACCTTGGATCAGGGTGTTTTATCCCGATAAAGACCAGCTTGATGTCATTTCTTTTCTTGCAAAGGCTTTCCATGGCGCTGATGGGGGAGATGGGATCGAGCCAGTCCCAAAGACCTCCGAACCATGTGACGACCTTGTCGTTTGCTCCGATCCCTTTCACGGCCCCTTTAAGCGCGTTCTTGCTGTGAAATGGTTTTTCAGTAGGTAAACCGAAAGGAACTATATCGATCAGATCGTTCAGGGAAGGATCCTGCCTGTATATATCGACAGTGATCCTCTTCTGTTTGTAAAGGGCGGAAAGCCAGAAGCTGCGCTGGTTCTCGTTCGCACACACGAAGAAATCTCCACGGGAAGCGAGCCTGTTTATCAGGTCTATGTTTTCTTTTAGCGATGAATTGAAGTTGCCGGGTGAATCCTTGTCAGCTTCAAGGTTCTCAAAAAAGAAAGGACATAGAAGATCGAAGATCATGGGAATATCGTATCTTGAAAGTTTCTTTGAATTGATTATGTTCAAGCCCCGCGTGAAGACCGCATCATGTCTTTTCATAAGGTTTACGATGTCGCTTTCCGTTTTGAACGATTCTATCGAAAACCCCGCGGATCTTTGGGCTTTATATTCATCGATATTCGAAAGGGCAAGAGTTACCTGGAAGTCGCCGCTCAATGCCCTCGCGATCTCGTAGAACCTTATAGAGATACCGGCAAGCCTGTCCCCGAAGTAGTTATTGTTCAATATCAATATCTTTTTCACAATGTATGTCTTATTCCTCCTGAGGTTCCACTTCGTAATCCTGTATTCTTGGATTTTTAACTGTATATCCGATGGAGCTGCCGAATTTCGATGTTCCCGGCACCAGCCCAAGACCGCACCCGGCGCCTACAAGGCCCGGGGCAGGGGAGGCGAAATGGTTCTTCCACCATTCCTTGTCAAAGAAAAGTGAGGCAACATCCATGTGATGCGCCTCATGAGTGAAAAGAGCACAGTCATCCTGTAGGTTGGGCCAGAGATATGCCAGGCAGGTCTCGAGAGAGCCTAAAAGATCGACATCAAGGAAAATGAATACTGATCTTTTCTTGAAGCCAGGCAGGGTCTTGTCAAAATAACCCGCATTGAAGCAGCAAACGGAAATGTCGCCGTATCTTCTGATGTTTTCCTTGACCTCGTCAAGAAGGCCGTGGAAGGCGCCTTTCAAGTATGTCTGAACCTCCCGGGAATCCAAAACAACATGCGCCTTGTCCCTGCTTTCCGGTTCCGGAAGGCCCTCAAATGAGTCAAAGACCTCCAATTTTCTGCCGCAGAGCGAGCATGCCAGTGAAAGGCTGGAGGTGCTTCGTCCCTTGTAGGACCCGCACTCTATAACGCATCCTTCAAGGGCCTTGGGCACCCTGAACAATCTTGTTATCATCGTTAGATGCTCATAATAGTTAGTGGAGCCTTTTATCTTTCTTTTGTTCCTTATCACCTTGAACATCAGGGACAGCTTTTTAGTGAAGCCGATCCCGTACTCCTTGCCGGTATCTTTTGAAAAATATTCAGCAAGGACAACCGGAGCGCTCAGTATCCTTAGGAATCTTTTATATCTTTTTATCAATCTCTTCAACATGTTTATATATATTATATCATCATGAATGGCTGTTTATCGCATCAGATGTAATATCCCTTATGTTTATTTTAGTGCATTCATCATATGCTCTAATTCAAGCCCATTGCCATGGTCAATAGTGAATAGATGTTCAAGGATATCATTATAAAGATAATGGATAAATAATAATAATTATCTTTTATTTTGAGCGGGCTCAATATGTTCATGAAACCCTTGAGGAGGAAATAGCATATCGGGTATATGACAACGTAAAGGTACCTGCCTTGGTCGCTGCTGACATAGATACCGTAGACGAAATGAATTGAAATGAAATATATCAGTTCCAAAAAGAACGCCAGGGCGAGCATCTTTTCATACACATTATATTTTTCCTTTGGCCGGAAGAGACCGATGATGGCAAAGAGAACGAAAAGCGTGACCAGGTTGTAAAACCAGCCGGGAAGTCTTACCGACAGCCAGCCGAACCATGCCCAGAATGAATCAAAAATGTGTCCGATAGTTGAGTTGACTGTAGCCAGCGTGACGGCCGGATATGATTTAAAGTAACGGAACGCTATCGCGAGCATGTTCCTTCCAAAAGGGTCCCCGTATGTCACATAGAGATAAATGCTGTAGGGGGCGATCATTAAAAGCAGAACAGCAAAAATAACGGAGAGCTTGACGACCTTTGCCTTCAAATCGAGTTTGCTGAACATCAGTACGCACAGGAATATGAAAGGGACAAGAAAGTAGTCTGTGGCCTTTGCATAGTAACCGATGCCAAGCAGGATTCCCAGGGGCAATGTATATTTATCATCCCTTATGGCAAGAAGCATGACAAAAATGGTCAGGGTGGAAACAAAGACGGCAAGATTGTCGTTGTTCACCGCGTTGCTTATGAAGGAAAATTGAGGGATGAGGCCGATGAAAAAGACGATCGCGTATTTAAGGAGGGACCCCTTATTGAAAAATATTGATGTCATGAGATAGGCGATGATAAGGGTGCCTATCGTTATCAGGCTGGAAAACAGCCTCAGGGTGAACAGGGGAGTCCTTTTCATCTCGTATGCCCTGTTATAATGTTTCCACGTGCCGTCGTGATGCTCGATATGTTTCCATTCTTTATTTTGTCCTTTTACCCAGTTGTGGGTCAGTCCTTGTGTAAGGTCATTGGTGCCTATGAATAGATCATATACGGGGGCAAGAAGAACATAGTAGAGCGGCGGCTGGTGGTATTCATGGAACCCTACAGCCTCTACCTTTGGCATATGTTTATGAGTCGCCAGATAATGAACATACTCCACGTGATTCTGCTCGTCGGGAGATTCGAAGGGCGGATTATACGCATTCCACAGGGCATAGAGCGAAAATATGCATATCAGGGAGGCAATAATGTATTTTGCCTTTTTCATGCCGGCCCCCTCATTCGATCACGACATTTTTGTCGTTATTGATTGCGCCAAGTATAACGTTGACTATATTCTGTGCTGGCTTTTTTAGCGTCCCGACGGCTGCACAGTTATTTAGTTCTTTTTCGCGTTCCAGTTTAAGCCTGTCGGGATTTGCGATGTTCAATCTGATCAGATCGGAAAGCTCGTTTATGTTTTTCGTGTAATCTACCCCTTTTGGAGGTGGTTCTTTTTGCTTCTGTTCGGCAATAATTTCGGCGCTTAAGTCAAGGAATGGTCTGGCCTTGAAGTTGTCCACATAGATGACGGGTATATTGAAGTACATTGCTATCAGCTCAAAAGTCCCGGTCGTATTGCTTACCACGATGTCGGTCTTTTTGAGCAGATCAAAGATCAGCTGCAGTAAATTCGGTTCTCTCTGGGTTGTAATGATCACGTTCTTTCCGTATCTCTTAGGATCATGCCTTTTTTTCAAAAGCTTTACGGTCATTTTTATGTCCTTTATTTTCATCAATTCATCGTAGATCTGGTGGTTCTCTTCGATCTCGCAGTCCCAGTGAAGAGGAGCATAGACAACGTTCCTGCCGTCTGTTTTCTCCCTTGTTCTGTCAACATTGTTGAATATCGGAGAGCCGGTCAGTATTACGCGTGACTTGTCGATGCCGTTGTTTACCAGCATGTCATAATCACTGGAGCCCCATACGCATATTTTATCCGCCAGCAGTTCAAAATTGACCGGGGGGACATATTCCCTTACACTGTGCTTGCCGTGCTGAACGACAATGAGCGGTTTGCCTAGTTTTTTGGCATATTCGGCGATCTCGCGGCTGGGGCCCTGGGAATCCGCCCACAGAACGAACGCCTTTGATTTTTCGGGGCTTACAAGCCTGAAATTCGGTATGACGTCATTGAGTATCGAATTATGGTTCCTGTAATAGATCCCCACGCGGGGGTCTTTCCTGAAAAAGTTGAAAAAGCTCATACAAGGCGTACATTATATATCATTAAAAGATCCTTATCAAACGAGCCAATTATGTGTTTTTTATGTTGCAGTTAGCATGACTTTAGTGATTGGAATTGACTAATTGTTTGATGTAACGCATAATATGTTCTCTAAATAAGGGAAAATAAGACTTTTTTGTCTGCAAGAGTAAAGAAATGAAAATATTGGCTATAATACCTGCTAGAGGCGGGTCTAGATCGGTACCCAAAAAAAACATAAAAAAATTAAACGGGAAACCATTAATCGCATATAGCATAGAAGAAGCAAAAAGATCTAAATTCATCGACAGGTTAGTGGTTTCCACGGATAGTAAAGAGATAGCCAAAGTGTCTAAAAAATATGGGGCTGAAGTCCCTTTTTTAAGGCCGGCCGAGCTGGCGCAGGATAATACCACTGATCTGCCGGTTTTTAAACACGCGGTTAAATGGTTAAAAGACAATGAAGGATATGTCCCGGATATTATTGTTCATTTAAGGCCTACCGCGCCTTTAAGGAAAGCAAATCATATCGATGAAGGCATCAAATTGTTGATTGGGGATAAGGATGCTGATTCTGTCCGTTCTGTTTGTGAGCCCAGCCAAAACCCTTATAAAATGTGGCGAATAAAAAAGAGATATCTTGTCTCGATTTTGAACGCAAAAGGTAAAACTGAATCTTTTAATATGCCTCGTCAAAAACTGCCCAAGGTTTATTGGCAGAATGCGTCAGTTGATGTTGTCAGATATGATACGATAATAAAAAAGAATTCAATGACGGGGGATAATATACTTCCTTTATTCATGGAAGCAAAGTATTCAGTTGACCTTGATACGGAATTCGATTTTAAAATTGCCGAAGAGATAATAAAAACAGGAGTATAAAATGGATAGAAGCACATTGTTTGAAGGCTTATTTGTATTTGATATGGCGAATAATCATCAGGGCGATCCGGAACATGGCAAAACAATAATCAAGCAGATTGCAAAAGTATGCAGGGAAAAGAACGTGAAAGGGGCCATAAAATTCCAGTATAGACAACTATCCACTTTTATCCATCCAGACTATATACATGCAAAAGAGCCAAAGCATATATCAAGATTTTTGGGTGCACAGCTATCAAATGATGCTTACAAAGTATTGGTCGACGAAGTAAAAAGAGAAGGCCTGATTGCGGTTTGTACGCCGTTTGATGAAGCGTCGGTCGAATTGATCGAGAAGCATGATATAGACGTGATAAAAATAGCGAGTTGTTCCGCCAAAGATTGGCCTTTATTGGAAAGGATCGCTCTTGCAAGAAAGCCTGTTATTTGTTCTACTGCCGGATTAAATATAAGCGACATTGACAAGGTCGTAAGCTTTTTCAGCCACAGAAAGATCCATCTGGCTTTGATGCATTGCGTGGCGATATACCCAACATTGGTTCAGGATTTACAGTTAAATCAAATAGATTTTCTTAAAAGCAGATATCCATTCTTGACGATCGGATATTCTACCCATGAGGAACCTGAAAATGATGATGCGGTACAGATGGCGGTCGCCAAAGGGGCAAAAGTGCTGGAAAGGCACGTGGGAGTGGAAACAGAAACCATTAAATTGAATAAGTATTCCTCGACCCCAGAGCAGATAAAAAAGTGGATCAGTTCCGCATTGGATGCAAATATGTCCTGTGGCGCTGAGACAAGATTGCTTCCCAAAAAAGAAGAGACAGAATCTTTAGAATCATTAATGAGAGGGGTTTATGCGAGAAAGAATATTTCCGCGGATGAAGTGATTAAAAGAGAAGATGTTTTCTTTGCAATGCCATTGTTAAATGGCCAATTGGCAAGCGGTAAGTATGAAGGAACAATTAAAAGCAACAGGGCATATAAAGCAAATGAACCGCTTGATAGCGCTTTGGGGGAAATCACGAACACTAAGAAAATGGTGTATTCAGTAATACATCAGGTAAAAGGCATGTTGTATAAGGCCAGGATCGCGATCGGGAAGGAATTCAGGGTTGAGTTGTCACATCACTTTGGGATAGACAAATTTGAACAAGTTGGGGCTATTATAATTGATTGTGTAAACAGGGAATATTGCAAAAAACTGGTAATACAGATACCCAACCAATTTCATCCCAATCATTATCATAAGCTAAAAGAAGAGACATTCCAGGTTTTGTGTGGCGAGTTGATCGTCAATCTTGAAGGGAAGATTTCAGTCTTGCATCCAGGGGATCAAATTACTGTCAAAAGGAATCAAAAACACTGGTTTACAACAAAAACCGGGACAATTGTTGAGGAAATATCCACTACTCATCATAAAGGTGATTCTTATTATGATGATGAACGAGTCGCTCATGATCCGAATCTTAGGAAAACCGACATGAAAGATGGAAATGTAGCTTTCGAACAATATGATTTCCTTTGATAGGTTAAAACTGTGTTATGCTGAAAGTCATAATATTCGATTTTGATGGAGTGATAGTTGATTCAAACCGAATAAAAAAAGATACATATTTTGAGCTTTTTAAATCTTTTAAGAATGGGGCATCAATCGTAGGCAGGGTTTTGTCAAAGTATGAGCCAAACACCAGAAAATATCTTATCAGCAAAATAATTAACGGAATGATCAAAGAAAAAACCGTAAAAAACAAGCAGGCAAATATAATTAAACAGCGATATGTCAGTAGATACGGGTATATATGCGAAGAAAAAATCAAGAAATGCAAGGGAATAAAAGGCGCATCAGATTCAATAAAAAATCTGGCAAAAAAGTATCATTTATATATTATTTCAATTACCCCAAGGAAAACATTAAGAAACATCTTGAAATACAGGAAGTTATTAAGATATTTTGTTGAGGTCTTTGGCGGTGAAAAGTCGAAATTAGATAATTTTAAGAGGATTATAAAATCGGAGTCTATAGTGCCAAAACAGGCAGTGATCATCGGCGACGGGCTATTGGATTATAAACTTGGGAAGGCTAGTGGAGCGCATTTTATCGGGATCGATAATGAGGAGGGTTTGTTGAGACAGAAAAAAATAAAATATTTCCTGAGTGATTGCGGGAAACTATATAATATGATAAATAATATTAAGCTGAAATGGAAGTAAGAAAGAAATTGTGGGGATAATAGCCCCTCTGGTTGTCTTGTTTGCTGCCTCTTTTTGAAATAGCATGTGTATAGCTATATCGCCAATATTCCAGATCTTCGGCCTATACCAGAGAATATTCAAGTTGTACTTGCGAGCAAACCGTTTTAGAGAACTGACACCATAGTAATCGTACATGCAATATATCGGATCGAGCCTGTACCCGGTATTCCTTAGTTATATTAAAACAATAAAAACCGTCTTTTCTTCGAGCTTTCCAATTCCTCCGTAAGCTCTTTGACCTTAACTATGTTAAACAGATCATATTTTCCTGTTAATTTAATAAGGTCGTTGTATTTAAAAGTGCATTTTTCTTCAAGTTTTCTGGCAATAGCAGTGTCCCCCATCAATTTGAACAAGGTATCTATGGCAAAAAAGTTTAGCTTTTCTTTGTTTGCTTCAATTGCAAGCTGAGCGAGAAAGAAAGGGATCAAGCTGTCATCGATTTTATGCTTATATTTAGTTGCCTCCGGAAATATCTTCAAAAAATCGGAAGTTGTTCTAATCTTCAAGTAATTCTTAAGTATTTGAATGCTTACCCAGCGGACCCTTTTATTTGTTTCCGGCCTGTTCCCGCTTATGTTCGATTCATCCGACAGCACCCTGAACTTGATCAATTTTTCTGGGATTACATGTATATCATATTTCATGCACAATCTTATCCATAGGTCGTAGTCGACCAGTTGGCCAAGCCGGAGGTCATAATATCCTATGTCTTCATGGCACTTCTTCCGCATCAGAACGGAGGGATGGCACAGGTGGTTGCCGGAATAAAAGAAAATATTGAGCCATTCAAACCTTGTTCTGTTTTGTTCATGGAACTCGTTGTAATACGGGTGATCCTTGTCGGCAAAATCATCACCTTTATCATCTATTATATTTGCATGAGTAAAAACCGCGCCAATTTCAGGATTTTCATCAAGGAATTTCACCTGTTTTTCAAGCTTAGTGGGGAGCCATTCATCGTCTGCATTCATGATTGCGATGTATTCGCCCTTTGCCTGTTCTATATATCTATTCCTGTTCACATTCACGCCTAGATTCACTTTGTTGTATTGGATCTTCATTCGGGGATCATTGAATGTTTGTAATATTTTAAAGGTGTCATCTTTTGAGGCGTCGTCAATTATTATCAATTCAAAATCGTTAAAGGTCTGGTTCAAAATGCTTTGGATAGCATCTGCAATATATTTACCGTGGTTATATGAAGAAAGAATAATGCTGACCTTTGGCATTTAAGCGCCTCTTTCCCGTCGAGCAGAATAAAGAGTCTTTTGAATATCCGGGAAAAACCCGATCACATTATGCAGCTGTTCATCATTCATGTCCTTATCAACATTGACCTTCATAAGGGTTGTTTCCTTGTTAAGCCCGAGTTCTCTTTCGGGGTTTATGTATGTTAGGTTTGATATATTACCAGGGGCTACCATGGTGCGGGTCCCTTTTAACGCGGCCATTGCCCAATACCAGATGTCATCGCCATTTTCGCATAATTTCACGAAAAGGTCCCTATTTGTTATCTCATTGTAAAAAACATTTGGAGGAAAAAGCACGCCGCCCACGCCGGTGGCGAAATTCAAGACGGACGGGGTGTTGTCGGATACGCGTTTTTCCCACTTATCGTATTTCTCTGTTTCCCCGCTTCCCTTGAATGTGATGCGATGGGCCCTGTGGCAATGTATGTGTTCCGGATGCTCAATGTAAGAGTTGTATAATATTTCGAGCCAATTTTCCGGGTAGTACACATCGTCATCTGCAGTAACAATGATGTCGTTCGGGTATCTTGTTAATGCCGGGATCAACTTTGTGTAAGCTTTTATGTCGGGATGCCAATCGATGGTCAAGCCGTGCTTTTCCATTTCAAGGGTCGATTTGGGAACGCTTTTTTCTTTGTTCGGGTATCGTTCATTGCCTAACCATAAAATTACCAGGTCGGGCTTTAGGCTCTGTTTTAAAAGCGAATAAAGGCAGTAATGAACATCGCCGCCTCTTTCGGGGAATGTGGTCAGGGATACTATTATTTTTTTCTTTCTCGGGTTATCAGCTGTTCCGCGGCCTTCAAAACGCTTCATTTCTTTAGTCAGGCTCCTTTTATTAATATATGAAATACCGCTTTTTTCAATATATTTATAATTTGAAGTAAGCTTATATATTGATTCAGATATGTTCGTTGCTAACTCTGCCAAAGAACAGAAAAAGTTCATTTTAATCCTATATTCACTTGATAATGAGCTTTCCAAAAAAGTTCTTTCATATATTTATTCATCATCCCTGAACTGCATGTCATAAAGGGTCTTGTATTTCCCGCCTTTTGCTATCAGTTCATTATGTGATCCTTCTTCTATGATGCTGCCTTTATCGAATACAAGGATCCTGTCCGCTATCTGAACGGTCGAAAGCCTGTGGGCGATAATGAAGGTCGTTCGCCCTTTGATCAGTTTTTCCAGCGCATCCTGGACAAGCCTTTCAGATTCGGTATCAAGCGACGAAGTGGCTTCATCAAGTATCAGTATCCTCGGGTCCCTCAGTATTGCCCTTGCTATGGATACGCGCTGTTTCTCACCGCCGGAAAGGAGGGAGCCTCTTTCTCCCACTTTCGTGTTATATTTCTTAGGCAGGCTCATTATGAAATCATGGATGTTCGCCGCTTTTGCCGCGCTTATTATTTCGTCGTCAGTGGCGTTAAAGCTGCCGTAGGAGATATTCTCTTTCATGGTCCCAAGGAACAGGACCGTGTCCTGGTGGACTATGCCTATTTGTTTTCTTAAGGAATAAAGTTCGCACCTTTTTACGTCTATCCCGTCGATCAAAACAGATCCTGATGTGGCGTCGTAAAACCTCGGAATAAGGTTCACAAAAGTGGTTTTGCCGGCGCCCGTGCGGCCAACGATTGCAATGATTTCACCTGCTTTAGTTTTTACATTTACGTTATTGAGCGTCGGGGTTTCCTTGTCATAATGGAAATAAACGTTCTTGAATTCAACTTCTCCTTTTATCGCCGGCAGTTCGATCGCGTCCTTTGCGTCATAAATGGAAGGTTTCGTATCCATTACGTCAAATATCCTTTCTGCCGCAGAAAGTGACCGCTGTATGGCCAGGGTTATTTTGCCGAGCGTGGCCAGCGGAGTGGCAATAAGGCCGATACCCACGAAAAACGCTATCAAATTATTAATGCTTAATTGTCCGGCCACAACTTGATATGCGCCATACCATATGACCATGGCAACTGCTACGGCCTGTATGAGTTCCAGAAGAGGCTTTTGGGTTGCATCGATCTGTATCTCTCTCATGGAAAGCCAGAAACTTTTCTCGATCTCGTCGCCGAAGCGGTCTATCTCATGCTGTTCGGTCGTGAATGATTTGATCACCTTTATGCCCGCGATCTTTTCGGCGAGTATCGAATATATGTCCCCGGATTTTTTCTGCGTCTGGCGGGCCGCCTCCCTTATTAGCGAGGAGAACCGCAGTATAGTGAAAGCAATTATCGGCGTCACGAGAAGGGCCAATACAGTTAACCGGAGGTTCAGCCTGAGCAGATAAATAAGGGCGCCGGACAATGTCAATATGTTGGGAAGTATCTCTGTTACGCTCAGCATCATGGAATTCTGTATGGATCCTGTATCGTTCACTATTCTTGCCATGACGTCTCCGACGCGCCATTTCGAGAAGAAATCAAGGGACAGGGTCTGGATGTGCCTGTAAATGTCCTTCCTAAGGTCAATGATCATCCTCTGGCCCGCAAAGGACATAAGGTAAACCTGCGCGTAGCTTAAGAGGCTCTTGAAGAAATATATGATTATGGCGGCGACAGCGATCGTATTTAGCAATTGGAAATTCTTTTCAGCCAATGCCTTAGTAAGATTGCTTGCTATCGGGATAAGAGCGATATTGCACGCCGATAGAAGCACGATGCATATAAGCGCGGCAAATATATTTGTCGACATCGGCTTGATGTATTTAAGGAGTCTAAGGTAAAGCTTCATTGATCTCCTTTGCAATGAGTTTTGACGCGCCGGGACCTCCAAGGCAAATCCTTAGCTGAGAGCTCATTTTATTCAATGTTTTTGCGTCATTAAGCAATAAAACGGCTTTTTCCGCTATTGTTCTTGGCAGGATTTTTCCATTATATTCCGGAACTATCTCTTTGCCGGATTTTATGTTCGGGATAGCGAAAAATCTTGTTTTTGAAAAAAGTATTTTAACATAGATAGCCTTGAATATGAAGCCGAGAATCGGCACCTTGCCGATGATGTCATACATGCCTTCTAGAGGTATCAATTGTATGCTTTCTTCTGGGAAGACCGAGATCATCGGCGTCCCGAGAACTGCCACTTCTGCGGTATTCGTTCCCGGGATAGTCACCGCGAGGTCCGATGCGGCAATAAAGTCATGCTGGTCGCTATTTACGAGAAGGATCGATGCTCCATCATATTCTACGCGACCATTAACAGGCTCCATGCCTAATTTTTTAAGGCGCTTTTGAAGCGATTCCAGCTTCAGGTAAGGGGAAATTATGAAAGCGAACTGGCAGTTCTTGCTGAGCGAAGCGATCTCTCCGGCTATCTTTAGGAAAAAAGACAGGGTGTATCTTATCTGGAATTCCCTGCTTCCCGGAAGGAATGATACGAGCTTTTTATCCAGGTCCAGGCCGAATTGCCGGAATATTTGTTCCCTGGATTTTTTGGCTTTTACGCTGTCGACCATAAGGTTCCCTACGACCTTGATCTGGTTTTCCGGAAAGCCCTGCTTTTTGAATTTTTCGTATATCATCCTGTCCGGCACAAGGAACTTTTTGTATATATGAGGCCATTTGGCATAGGCCTCGGAATAAGCAACGGCAGGATAATTAAGTCTTCTTGCGAGCATTTTTCCGTAGAGGACATCTCCGCCCATAAAAACAACTGCACCGGTCTTATTGAATCGAATGCCTTTGGGCATTCTTCTCCAGAGCATCCAGCCGATAAATTCGGTGTCCATGATCACCCTTGATACTCCGGGGATCGCCATTGCTATTTCGATCTCTTTTCCGGTGGAGTAGGGGCATGGAGTGAAAACAAGGGTGATCCTGAATTGCGGAGATCTTTCGTGGAGCGCTTCAACTGTGGGCTTAACATAAGAGGAAAGCTCTCCGGGCCCGTTGACCAGGATGACTATGTCAGGAATTTCTTTAGCTGTTCGGCTGTTTTCCATAAAATGTTCTCTTTTAGGTCCACCGCTCCGTATTTGCACAATTCGCGGCAGCAAAAGCACATTATACATTGATTTTTGTTGATTTTGAAGGTTTTCACGTCTATTGCCTTGACAGGGCAGGAGTTTACGCAGACCAGGCATTTGGTGCATTTTTTCTTGTTGATCCTTGGCCTTAATCTTATCAGGCTTACGACCGGTCTTATCAGGCTCCCGAGCGTGGAGGGCATTTTATTCAATATAGAGTTAAGTCCAAAAGGATGCTTGAAATCCTTGAATTCCGGCGGCTTGTCTCCGCAGATCTCGATCTTTTCCAGATCCGCTTCACCAAGTCCCCTTTGGTATGCTATCTTTGTGGTATGAATATCAAGAGGTTCAAATCCGATTATTTTTGAGCAGACCGCGTCAAGTGCCACAGTATCGGTTGAGGCTATCAATATGCCCAAATTCCTGGATTTGCCGCTCATTGGACCCTGGCCTTCCATCGCGATTATCCCGTCGGCTATAGTCACTGCCGGCGGGATCTTTTCGAACAGGTCCACAAGCGCTTCAGAAAATTCCTCGGGGGAGGGGGCGTCCAGATGGTAATTTACCTTGTTCAGGCCGGGGACGCAACCGAACATGTTCTTGATCCCGCAGGTGATCAGGGTCAGCTCATGCGTTTTTATTTTAGGGATATTTATTATCAGGTCGAATGACAGGGCAACATTGGAAATATATATCGGATCCACCTTCCCGCCGGGATTTTTAAATTTCCTCATTCCTTTCTCTTCCAGGTTGACAGTGGGGATACCGATATCTTTCATGCCGGTCTCTTTCAGGACCTTTTCATACTGAAGGCCTGTCCCTCCGGGGCTGTCGCCGATAAAAGGGAACGCTCCAAGATCTTTCACTTCCTCGGTAACAGCTTTTACTATCTCCGGGTGTGTCGTGACACCTTTATCTGGAGGGAGGCTCGTGAGAAGGTTCGGCTTAAGGAGTACTTTCTGCCCTGGTTTTATTATTTTTGAAAGTTCGAGAAGCGCAAATATCCTTGATATGGCGTCTTTGACGTTCGCTTCGCTATAGCCGGGGCATCTGATAACGGCAACTTTTGACATCGTGAGCTGTATAATTCTAAGTTTTTTCGCCGACAATGATCAGATTGTCGGTATCAACCAGACAGATCCCGTCATTTATCTTCATGTTATAAGCATCTTTGATCTTCTTGGAGGCATTGTAATGCATGTTCAGGATCAATTTCTGCTTGCTCTTGTCCAGCCCGGAATTGACGAGCCAATTGTTGATGTTGAACCGCTTCATTTTATATTTAAAGACCCGGATGTTCTTAAAATCGTTCTTGGCATAATAATTGACGAGGATCTTTTTGGTGAAAGTCCTCCTGACCTCCTTATGCTTGAACATTTCAGTGTACCAGTCGACAATGTCTTCATCTTCGCTTGGCGGGATTCCTTCTGCAATTATCAATTTCCCTTTATTTTTTAACAGGTCATAACATCGCAAGAAAGCCCTGTCCAGGTTATCCATGATATGATGAAAGACCATCCGGCCCACTATCTTATCGAACAGCCTGTTCTGGAATAAACCGTCAGTGAGGTCCCATTTGACCATGGAAATACCTTCCCAAGTGCCTTTCTTAAGCATGGAATCAGAGAAGTCCATGCCGACGACATGCTTAACGTGGGGGTGGATGGACCGGGCCATTACGCCTGTGCCCGTGCCGACATCCAGTACCATGTCATTGCTTGAAAACTCGGCTACCTCGATTATCTTGTTTATATACCCGTCATCTTTTGTCCAGAACAACTTATCGTAATTCTTTGCCCTGATATTCCAAAAGTGCTTGTTATCCATCTTTCCCTCCTTAGAAAAAGAACATCCGCTTTTTTTTCAGTTCGTATGTGCCGGCAAGGTTTTCAATGGCGTCGGCTGACGACTTTGTCGCCGTGCCCAGGTTGTAAAAGGACCGCCATTTCCAGTAATCCCTAAGGAATTTATATTTATTGGGATCATTTAACGTATCTTTCACGACCTTAAGCAGGGTATCGGGGGTGGCATATTCCCCGATCTGGAAATTCCCGTAATGGGACGAAGGTTCTTCCCATATTCCGTAATGGTGCCTGTCGCCTGTCATATCTATCTGGACCATCGGTTTGTCAAGGATGGCAAATTCTATCATGATGCCCGAAATATCCCCGATCATAAGGTCCGCAGCCAAAAGATATTTGTTCTTGTTCGGATCCTTGATGATCTTTTTGCCTTCAAGTTTACGGAACATCTTATCGTATTCATGCAGGCATATTAGAAGGTTCTTGAAGCCGAGCGCCTCCACCTTTGGCAGGGCATCGATCGTTCCCCGTCTTTTAGCGTCCTTATCATCCCAGGTAGGGGCAAAAATGACTATGGGCTCCCTCGGATCAAGGCCCAATTCATTTATTATCTGCTCTCTTGTGCCTGCCTGCCGGCCAGGCAGGCTTTTGCCGTTAACGAGCTCGTCACTTTTGGGGAATCCGGCCTCGATATTGTTCTTGTATTTAGGGAAAAGATATTCCATCCTTTCCTTCCAGAAAGCGCCGGGCATAAGCATGTAATCTGATCTTGTATGGAGCGGATAAAGAGTTGTTTTAATTACGGCAACCGAATGGGCCATGGAAAAAATAGGCCTTTTAAGATTTTGGATCAAACCGGGGTTCAAGTAAAGGACGCTTGCTATCAATGTCCCGTCAACTTCATCTTTTGAAAAAGGGAGCCGCTCTCCCTGAAGTACCGTATGCCCTCGTTTTTTTAATTCCTCTTCTACCGGTATCAGGCAGGATCTTTGATAGGGTTTATCTGAAAGGCTTTGAAATCTCATTTTAATATCCGAGTTCTTTAATGATCGCTGAGACCTTGCAGGGGATCTCGATGGGCTTGGCTCCCTGCTTGACCGCGCAGTCGGGATCCTTTAAGCCGTGTCCTGTCAGTACGCATACCACGACCGATCCGTCGGGGATAGTTCTCTTTTTAGCTAGCTTTATCATCCCGGCAATTGACGCTGCTGAAGCCGGCTCGCAGAAAACCCCTTCAAGGCTAGCGACCATCCTGTAAGCTTCAAGTATCTCATCGTCAGTGACGATCGATATTGATCCGGCTGATTCTTCCGCCGCAGCAACGGCCGATTTCCAGCTTGCCGGGTTCCCGATCCTGATGGCGGTCGCGACTGTTTCTGGTTTTTCGATGGGATGACCTCTTACGATAGGGGCGGCGCCTTCAGCCTGAAAACCCACCATTTTCGGCAAACGGGTGATCTCTTTCTTTTCGTAATATTCCTTGAACCCTTTCCAGTAAGCGGTGATGTTGCCCGCGTTCCCGACAGGAATGGCCAGAAAATCAGGCACAGATTCAAGCTGGTCGCACACCTCGAAAGCCGCGGTCTTTTGACCTTCTATCCTGAACGGATTGATGGAGTTCACGATATCGATGGGGTATTTTTCGCCAAGTTCCCTTACAAGTGTCAGCGCCTCGTCAAAGTTGCCGTCAACTGCGAACACTTTCGCCCCGTGCATCATTGCCTGGGCCAGTTTTCCAAGAGCTATTTTCCCGCTGGGGATTATTACGATGCAGTCGATCCCGGCCCTGCCGGAATATGCCGCAGCCGATGCCGAGGTGTTGCCGGTCGAAGCGCAGATGACCGCCTTGAATTTCTTTTCTTTCGCCTTGCTTATTGCGACCGTCATGCCTCTGTCCTTGAACGAGCCGGTCGGGTTCATACCCTCGTATTTAAGATAAACCTTACATTTTGTCATTCTACTGAGTTTTTCAGCGTATATAAGGGGGGTATTGCCCTCGTTCAGCGTGATAACAGGCGTTTTGTCCGTTATGGGCAGATAATCCCTATATTTGTCTATTAAGCCATGCCATCTCATATTTTGCAATTTTATCATTCAAATATGAAGGGAGCAAGAGGGGAAACCATTAATTTAAAGATAAAAAGAGTGAAATTTCATGAACGAATATACGATACATATATAACAGTAATCGTTATATTTGGAGGGAAGAAAATGGTCTCTGGAGAACTTAAGATCGCAAGGCAGGTATGCGGGGCATTTAAAATTCCACGCGAACAATTCCGTCATGTGGCATCAAGAATTATGAGCGCCAAAGATAACTCGACATTAGCGAAAAACTTGAAAATGATGTCGAACATGCCGAAGCAGCTCTCAAATGAGAACATACTCCGCGTTTTGAACGAGGAAAACATAAAACCAATCATTCCAAGCGATCTAGTGCTGGAATTGAGGATGACCCAAAAAGAATTAACACAAAACAAAAATCAATTGGAGAAGGTTTTGGAGATCTCAAAAAGAATGAACGACGTTGACTCCCCACTTGATGAAAGGGCCGCTTATGCAGTTTCGATACTTCGCGATCTTTTCAGGAAAAACGGCGAAAGAATAAACACGTCGCTGCTGAGGTCCCTGGATAGCGATGAAAGCGAAAGTTCGCCTCAAGAGCTTGAAATTGTAGCGACCACAAAGTCGCAGAAGGAAATTGATTCGAATGTTAATCCAAAAAAACTTATTTCCAATTGGGTGGCACAAATAAGGGAGGATGTTTTTGTTGCAAAGGGCAAGGTTTTTAAGGGTGAAAAGGAAATGACCGAAAAAGAGCTCAATGAACTCCAGGTGCCAATGCCAGAGCTTTACAGTAAAATAAAGAGCATTATTGACAATAAAAATGCTACATTCATGTGCGTGCCCTTAACTTCCGGCGAAGACCTTCTCGGCATTATCAGCGTGAACGGAGCGAGGCTCACAAATTCTGACATGACAGTATTAAGGACATTGGCGATACACATTGCGATGGCAATAAAGAGCTATAATTCAAATCAAAAGATACAAAAGATGTACGAAGTTGCGAATCGTTCCCAGTTCATAGACCAGATCACCAAAATATATAACAGGAAGTACCTTGACAACAAATTACCTGGTCTATTCGCAGATGCACAGGCGAACGGAGAAAAACTGTCGTTATTATTTATAGACGTTGACGGGCTGAAAAAATATGATGACCAGGATCATTTGGCCGGGGATTACGTACTGGAATCCATTGCCGGCCAAATACACGGATTTTTGAACAAGAAATATCCAAATGATATTTTGACCAGATACGGCGGAGATGAATTTATAGTGCTATTGCCCAATAAGGACGTGAAAAGGGCCAACCAGATAGCGGAAGAAATAAGAGAGTATGTTTCGGAGCAGAAAATAAAATTTACTCAGGGCAAGTTCAGTGAAGATCACGAAAAACATCCCGACGGATATGATTTTACTTTAAGCATTGGAGTGGCTGATAATACGCTCAAAAACATGTCATCGCATAATACTCTAATAGCATTGGCTGATGTGGCGATGTACTGGAGGAAACGCAACGGGAAGAACGGCGTTTGCATGTGGACGCCCCATATTGACGAAGAAGTTAGAAGGATGAAATCAGAATAGAAATAATCCGTGGAGGCAAGAACGTCTTAATTTCCCCCTCTATCATCAAATCTTTTTATGCTATAATCCCCGTGTATGAAATACACAAGACAAAGAGGAACCCGAGATATCCTGCCTTCTAAAGTAAGGACATGGCAGTTCCTTGAGGACAGCGCAAGGGCCGTTTTTGAGAGCTACAACTACGCAGAGATAAGGACCCCGATATTCGAACAGACGGAATTATTCACCCGCAGCATCGGCGAGGATACCGATATAGTCGGGAAAGAAATGTATACTTTCACGGATAAGGGCGAAAGGTCCATAACCCTGAGGCCAGAAGAAACCGCTCCTGTTGTAAGGGCCATAATAGAGAACAACCTCCTTGGCCAGAATGATTTCCTGAAGCTTTATTATCTCGGGCCGATGTTCAGGTACGAGAGGCCCCAGGCCGGAAGGTCCAGGCAGTTTAGTCAAGCCGGCGTTGAGGTCCTTGGATCGAGCGACCCCCTGATCGACGCGGAAGTGATAGAGCTCGGGCTGAGATACCTTATTCAAATAGGGCTGAAAGAACTGGAAGTTGACATTAACAGCGTGGGCTGCAAGAAATGCAGGCCTAAATATAAGGATGAGTTAAAAAAATATTTAAAGGGCAGAGCAAGAGACTTGTGCGAGACATGCCAGAAACGCCTCGAAGGGAACACTTTAAGAGTGCTTGATTGCAAAGAACCTAAATGCCAGAAAGCCATAGAAGGAGCCCCTTCTTCCATCGAATATCTCTGCAAAGAGTGCGGTGATCATTTTGATAAAGTGAAAACGTACCTGAACGAATACGACATAAGATTTAAACTTAACAAGCGCCTTGTAAGGGGGCTTGATTACTATACAAAGACCACTTTTGAGATCATTTCAAGGTCTCTCGGGGCTCAGAACGCCGTTTGCGGCGGCGGGCGTTATGATACCCTTGTTGAGGAGCTTGGCGGGCGGGCAACCCCTGCAATGGGATTTGCCATAGGGATTGATAGGCTTGTGATCGTCATGGAAGAACAGAAGGTAAAAGTATCGGAAGGAGAGCGGCTTCAGGTATATGTCGTGACATTAGGCGATGCTGCCAGGGAAAAAGGCCTTGAGGTCCTGAGGAATTTGAGGAATATGGGGATCAAGTCTGACATGGACTATATGGGGAGGAGTTTGAATTCCCAGTTAAAGGCAGCGGACAAGTACAGGGCTCAATTCGCCATAATAATCGGGGATGACGAGCTGAAAAACGGGCTAGCTATTATTAAGTCAATGGATAACAAAACTCAGGAAAAGGTCAAGTTTGAGGAAGTATTAAGGAAATTTATATGAGGATATCAGTTTATCAGATGATCAGGGCGAGTATATTAGGAATCAGGATATCAGTTCTGATACACTAATATCCTGATTCCCTCGCCCTGATTTACTGGTACCCTGATGACCAGAAGGCAGAAAGAGAAAAAATGAAACGCACTCATAATTGTGGTGAAATCAGAAAAAAAGATGTCGGCAAGGAAGTAATCCTGGCCGGCTGGGTACATCGCAGGCGGGACCACGGCGGATTGATCTTCATTGACCTGCGCGACAGGTCGGGATTATGTCAGGTGACAATAGGAGTGACGAATAAGGAATTGCACAAAATAGGCGAACAGCTGAGGTCTGAATTCGTCACCATGGTAAAAGGCAAGGTCGTTGAACGCTCAAAAGAGACTATAAACCCAAAACTCTCTACCGGAGAGATCGAAGTGATCGCTTCTGAAATAGAGATATTGAACAGATCAAAGACCCCTCCGTTCGAGATAGCAGATCCGAGCCAGGAGATCGACGAAAACGTCAGGTTGAAATACCGTTATATTGACCTTCGAAAGGATGAAATGAGGGAAAATCTGGTGTTCCGACACAAGGTCATCAAGGCATCCAGGGATTTTCTTGATAAAGAGGGCTTCCTTGAGATAGAAACACCTTTCCTGACCAAATCCACTCCTGAAGGAGCTCGTGATTATCTTGTTCCTTCAAGAGTTAATCCAGGCAAATTCTATGCTCTTCCCCAATCCCCCCAACTTTTCAAGCAGATCCTGATGGTCGCTGGGATGGAAAAGTACTTCCAGATAGTGAGGTGCTTCCGCGACGAGGACCTTAGGGCTGACAGGCAGCCGGAATTCACGCAAATAGACCTCGAGATGAGCTTTGTCGAACGCGATGATGTCCTGGATATCATTGAACGGATGATGGTCTACATAATGAAACAGGTAAAAGAGGACGAAGAAAAGTATTATATCCACAAGAAAATACCTGAATTCAAGCTGCCGATACCGAGATTGACCTGGGATGAAGCGATGTCGAGATACGGAACGGACAAGCCTGATACTCGATTTGGGCTGGAGCTTGTTGATGTCACTGATATCGCGAAAGGAACAGAGTTCAAGGTTTTTGCGGAAACTGCCAAGTCGGGAGGGCTTGTAAAAGCTCTTAACGGCAAAGGCTGTGCAAAGTTCTCAAGGAATGAGCTTGATAACCTCGAAGCTGAAGCGAAGAAACTCGGTGCGAAAGGATTGGCATATATCATCATCAGCGCCGACGGAGTTAAATCGCCGATAGCAAAATTCCTCAAAAAAGAAGAGATCGATTCTATCGTCAGCAGGCTTAAAGGTGAAACAGGGGACATTCTTTTCTTTGTCGCGGATAGGCCTGATGTCGCCAACTCCGTCCTTGGACAGATAAGGCTCGGGCTCGGCAGGAGGCTCAATCTGATCGATCCCGCGAAATTCAATTATCTATGGGTAACGGATTTCCCTCTGATGGAATATGACGACAAAGAAAAAAGATGGGTCTCCCGCCACCATCCTTTCACTGCTCCGCAGGGCAGCTGGGATGACATTGAAGAAAGGTTCATGAAAGATCCGGCTTCGATCAAAGCTCAAGCATATGATTTTGTCCTTAACGGCACAGAGATGGGCGGAGGGTCCATAAGGATCCACAGGCCTGATATCCAGGCAAAGATATTCAAAATCCTGAGATTATCGGAAGAAGAGACAAAACTCAGGTTTGGATTTTTACTTGAAGCTTTTGAATACGGCGCGCCTCCACACGGCGGCATCGCTTTAGGCCTTGATAGACTGGTAATGCTGCTGGCGGGGATGGACTCGATACGCGATGTTATCGCATTCCCGAAAACTCAATCAGCGACATGCCCCCTGACCAATGCTCCCGATACTGTTGATCCGAAACAATTGAAGGATATTCATATCAGGCCGATCTAAAGGCTATTTATTTCATGGATCAATGCCATCAAGCTTCCGTAGCTCAAACGATCAAAGTTCATGCTCAGCCTGAAAAGATGCAATTTGTCATTTGTCTTTGTTTCCTCGGGGGTGGGTTTGCAGCACTCGATCTTTCCGGAGACAAGTATATCGCGGTATTTCCTGTTCAGTTTCTCGATCTGGGAGCCCGTGATCTCTTTATTCAATCTTAAGATGGTCCTTTTGCCCACATACCTCAAAGAATTATAAACCTTATAGAAATTAACGACTTCGTTGACGGCATCCTGCACGGTGTTGACGACCCTGAAAAGATTTAGGTCGTTCTTGTAGAGCAGGTTGTTCTTCATCATGCCGTTCTCCAGGAATTTAAGCCAGCTCTTCCAGTAGTTGCCGAAAAGCGTGTCCACGAACACAAGCGGTCGGGGATTATTCTTTCCCGTCTGAAGAAGAGTAAGGACCTCGAATCCTTCGTCGTGAGTTCCGAATCCTCCCGGGAAAAGGACTGTGGCGTCCGATTCCTTCAGGAAGATCAGCTTCCTTGTAAAGAAATATTTCAGCGTCACCAGCTTTTCGCCTCTCACATACGGGTTCGGGACTTGTTCTGTGGGGAGCTTTATGTTGACGGCGAAGCTTTTTCCGGGACTGGCGCCCTTGTTCCCGGCCTCCATTATACCGTTGCCTCCGCCGGTTATGACCATCCATCCTTTTTCTGATATCTTTCTTGAGAATTCCTCTGCCATTTTGTATTCACCGGACTTGTTGCTTATCTTGTGCGATCCGAAAATGACGACTTTCCTGTTGTTCCTGTAGGGAGCGAATATCTTGAACGCGTATCGGAGCTCCTTGATCGTGGCGTTGATTATCTTTAGATCGCCTATGTCCCTTTTGTCGGCAGAGAGCTTGCCGATGGTCGTGAGCATCTGGCGGTAATATTCCGAAGTCTCTTCATCCCCGTACTTCTTAGCCAGAAGATCGATGACTTTATCCTCGTGGGAGTTGCCGATACTGTATTTCTTGTCCATTTCCCATATCATATATTAAATGCACTAAAAGGTCAAAACGCGATGTTGCATATCACTATTAAAAATCATATAATACTTCCGCCTGCTGTATTCGGGGTAACCATAATGTCTTGAACCAAATTTATGAAACTGGGGGTCTGATGCAGAGGCGACAGTATCGCCGAAGAAAGACGCCCACTTTGGATCTAAGGATTCAAAGACAGACACGGTCAACGGTACAGCGGGTTTTTTGTGGGCTGGAGGAAATATGACGGTAACAGTAATAG
>Ga0315291_10000477_pt1 | contig 52817 bp, 51 predicted proteins | sample YL17G12_20_MG_FD_203070 | JGI IMG/M metagenome (GOLD analysis project Ga0315291, IMG submission 203070) | Sediment microbial communities from Yellowstone Lake, YNP, Wyoming, USA - YL17G12_20 | ecosystem: Environmental > Aquatic > Freshwater > Lake > Sediment | place: USA: Wyoming | collected... | reverse complement strand
TGGCCTGCAAGTAGAAAGGGCTACCCGAAGCAGTTTTACCCCCTGATCGGGGGCAAGTCTTTATTCCGTCTTACCTACGAGAGATTTCGAAAGGAATTTAAGCCCGACGACATTTTTATTGCCACAGAGCATAAATATGTGAGGTTTGCAAGAGAGCAAGCCCCCGATATTCCCCGCAAAAATATAATTGCCGAGCCGGAAAGAAAAGATAATCTTGGAGCCGTCGGCTTGGCTACAGCTGTAGTCGAAAAGCATTTTCCAGGGGAGGTAATGATGGTCTCCTGGAGCGACCATTTGATTTCCCGGGAGGCGGATTTTCTTAAGGCCGTAAAGGCCGCGGGGGAGTACGCCAAGGAAACAGGCCTAATAGTTTCCGTGGATGAAGAACCCAAATACGCCAGCATTCATCAGGGGTGGGTAAAAAAAGGCGAGTCAATCGATGAATTTCGTGGATACCGAATCGTAAAAATACTAAAACACTTTGAAAAACCCGACAAGGAAACGGCAAAACGATTCTTTAGAGACGGCGGGTATCTTCTAAACACAGGTTACCGTGCTTGGAGAAGCGATGTTATGCTTTCATTCTACAAAGAATATGCCCCCGAGATGTATGCGGGTTTAACAAAAATTATGGATTCAATCGGCACAAAGCATGCCGATACGGTTTTGTATCAGGAATATCACAAATTCAAAAAGGAATCGGTCGAGGTAGGAATTTTCGAAAAACTTCCTGGAGATAAAAGAGTAACTATCCCCGTTAATGTCGGATGGGAGGATGCAGGGACTTGGGAGCTTTTTTATAAAGCCCTAATTACAGAAAAAAGACAAACCGTCGTCGAGGGAGAGGTCGAAACCGAATTTATTGATGCGGACCGGAATTTGGTAATAGGGGATAAGGGGAATATGATAGCCATAATAGGACTTTCGGACATCGTGGTTATTGATACACACGACGCACTATTGGTTTGTAGAATGGATGCCACTGCCAAGGTCAAAGAAATTTTTACAATTCTTGAGAAGAAGAATCCAAGGTTCGTAGAGTGATGTGATATAATCCTGCCCTGTATGTTATTTGAGGTTACAAAAAGGACCGTTGACATAGTTGGAGCTTTTGTCCTTCTTATTATCTTTTCTCCAGTGATAGTAGCCACGGCAATAGCCATAAAACTTACATCCGACGGTCCAATTTTTGCCGACACTCCGGCAAGAGTGGGCAAAGGGGGAAAACCTTTCCATCCCTACAAGTTCCGTTCGATGATAGTCAACGCCCACAAACTTCTTAAGGGCGACCCACGATTCAAAAAACTTTACCAAGAATACAAAAAATCAAGCTACAAATTGCATGGAGACCCCAGGGTTACGACGGTTGGAAAGTTCATTCGCAAACACTCAATAGACGAAGTTCCACAATTTATAAATGTTTTAAGAGGAGAAATGAGTATAGTCGGCCCTAGGCCTTATTATCCGGATGAACTGGATGAACAACTGGAAAAATATCCGTGTAAGAAAAAACTTCTTAAAGATGTACTTTCTGTGAGACCCGGAATTACAGGCTTCTGGCAGGTTTCCGGAAGAAGCGAGGTAAACTTTGACAAAAGAATTGAAATGGATGCTTACTATGCCAGAAAAAGGTCAATTTGGCTGGATATTCTTATTCTTCTTAAGACCCCCTGGGCGATGATCTCCGGAAAAGGAGCCATTTAGAATTTGGGGTTTAGGATTTAGAATTTTTCTAGTATTATTAATCTATGGATAAAGATGACAAAGTGGTTGATATTCCGCAAATAAAACCCGAGAGCGCAGTAGCCGAAGCCCCGCAATCGGTTCCGGCGGAGACTCCGCCAGGCTCTCTCGAATCTATTCTTATTCCCAAGGAAATAAAACCCCCGACAACCGAAGCCCCACAGCGGGTTCCCCTTGAGAAGCCCAAGTTCAAGATTAATTTACCCAAAGGTAAGGCCGCAAAGATTTTGGCTGGTATTGGGATCGGCTTGGTTTTACTTTTAGGGGCAATTGCCATTCCCGCTTATACAATTTACGGCAAGGCAATGAAGGTGAAATCCGCCGCCCTCAAGCTTGTCGAAGCCGGCAAGGGCCAGAACATCGACACAATCAAAACGGAACTGGGAAATACCAATGCTTCTTTAGCCGAGCTTAACAGTTCCTTTAGATTAATAGCCTGGGCCAAATTCGTTCCGTTTTTTGGTTTATACATAGGCGATGCCCAGCATGCTATGAAAGCGGGAGATTACGGACTTGAGGCTGCCGAAATAACCCTTATAACCATAGAGCCTTACGCCGATATCTTGGGTTTTACGGGAGGAAAGGTACAAGGAGCAGAGAGCGACGGAGCAAAAACGGCACAGGAGAGAATCGATTTTCTGGTTAAAGCGATTCCGGAATTGGTTCCCAAGGCCGATGAGATTTCCCAAAAAATAACCCTGGCTAAAGAGGAACTTACTAATATCGACCCGAACCGCTACCCGGTAAAGTTTAGGGGACAGGAAGTAAGGGAAAAAATAAAAAGGGGCTTGGCACAGGTTGAGGAGGTTGCGACCCTGGTTAGCGCGGCCAAACCGCTTCTCGAGGTTTCACCCTACTTACTCGGGATTAACGAGGAAAGGCGCTATCTTGTCCTTTTCCAAAATGACAAGGAACTCAGGCCCACGGGAGGATTTATTACTGCCTATTCGGTAATGAAAGTGGACAAGGCAAAATTTGAGCCGGTTTCCTCAAACGATATTTACAATTTGGACGACAATTATAGACCCACCCTAAGCGTTCCTGACCCCATTGCAAAGTATATTAAAGGTCCCTACCTTCTTTCTAAGGGTTGGAGACTAAGAGACATGAATTGGTCCCCGGATTTTGCCGAAAGCATGGAGCTTTTTAGCAAAGAAGCAGCCAAGGCGGGTATTAAAGGGGTGGACGGGATAATTGCTGTGGACACGCATTTACTTGTAAATCTTTTAAATGTAATAGGAGAAATCGGGGTCCCCGGGTTTGGTAATTTTAGCACCAAAATAGTCCCCGAGTGCGATTGCCCCCAGGTTATTTATGAACTCGAGTCCTTTGCCGATACCGAAGGGCCGATTGTTTGGAGCCAAACCGAACCAGGCAAAATCGTCTATGCCCCTCCCAATTATGATAACCGAAAAAGAATCATAGGACCCCTCATGAACTCAATCCTGGCAAACGCCATGGGACAGCCCAAAGAAAAACTCTCCAAACTTTTTGAAGCGGGATTTAAGTCTTTAATTGAGAAGCACGTTCTTTTCTACCTGTTTGACGAAAAAGCCCAAAAAGCGGTTGAGGACTTCAGTGTTGCCGGGAAAATCGAGGATTATTCGGGAGATTACTTACATATAAACGATTCGAACCTCGGCGGCAGGAAATCAAATCTTTACGTAACCCAAGAGGTTGAGCAGGAAATAACGGCTGGCAAAGACGGAACGATTGAAAAAACGGTTACGATAACATATAAGAACCCGGTGAAGCACGACGGCTGGCTAAATTCGGTTCTTCCCAACTGGGTAAGAATCTATGTACCCAAAGGAAGTGAACTTCTTGCTTTTGAGGGCGTAGAGGTAAAAGAAGAGCCTTACGAAGAATTCGGCAAAACCGTTTTTGCGGGATTCTTCCAACTAAGACCGGAGGGCATTGCCAAAGTAACGGTCAAATACAAACTTCCTTTCAAGGAAAAAGAGGCTCTTGTCCTTTTTATCCAAAAACAACCCGGCACGGACTCCCCGCTTTATAGAATTAGAGTTGGGAAGAGGGAGCTGGAGGAGTTTCTTAAGTCCGACAAAGAATTTAGACTCCGTATATAATTGGGGGATGACTCCCAGAACCTATTCCGACGAAGGAATCGTACTGACCCGGCGCAGTTATTCCGAAGCAGACAGAATTCTTTCTGTCTATTCCGAAAATCACGGCAGACTCTCCATAATTGCCAAAGGAGTAAGGCGCCTCATAAGTAAAAAAAGAGGACACATCGAGGTTTTTAATCAAATAAGGTTTCAGGTTGTCCGCGGAAAGGGGCTTGATTTAATGACAGAGGCGGAAATAATAGATAACTTTTCCGAAGTTCGAAAAAGTCTCAAGAAAATTGCCCTTGCCTACTATTTTATGGAAGTAATAGGGCGCACCACCCACGAAGGAGAGAAGCACCCCGAGCTTTATGCAAGCATCCTTAAGTACTTAAGGATCTTAAAGACGGCAAAAGAGCTAAAGAAATTAAGAAAACAGTTTGTTTATGAGATTTTGACCGTCCTGGGTTTTTGGCCCAAGGGAAAGATACTAACGGACCCTGATATAAAGCTTTCCGAGGTTACGGAAAGAAATTTATCTTCGGTGAGAGTTGGCAAAAGGCTGTTAAAATAGTATACTTAAAGTGCTTGATAAACTATCAAGAGTGCGGTGAGGGAACTAGCCCTTTGACCCGCCGGCAACCCTAGGAAAAACCGCCTAGAAGGTGCCAACTCTAGCCCCGAGGGGAGTCGAGGGGGAAAGATATGGGTGATTTTTTATTTCTAGACACAACTTACACCGTAGAATCCGTAACCAGCGGGCACCCGGATAAAGTCTGCGACCAAATCTCCGACGCAATACTCGACGAATGCCTAAGACAAGATCCCAAAAGTAGAGTGGCTATTGAGTGCTTGGGTGCACACGGAACATTATTCATAGGCGGAGAAGTAACAACAAAAGCAAAATTTAACGCCTCAAAAATAGCCCAAAAAATTTATAGAAAGGTTGGCTATAAAGACAATCTAAAAATTCTCACAAACATAATTAAACAATCTCCCGATATTGCCCAGGGGGTAGACACGGGAGGAGCGGGGGACCAGGGGATAATGTACGGATATGCAACCGACGAGACCCCCGAAGGAATGCCCAAAGGAGTTGTTTTGGTACACAAGCTTACCAAGGGTTTGGAGAGGCTTAGGACACAGAAGAAAATTTCCTGGCTTCTTCCGGACGGAAAAGCTCAGGTAACGATTAAAAACGGACGCTTAAAAACAATTCTTGTCTCTTGCCAGCACAAGAAAAATATTGAGCTTCCCCAAATTCGGGAAACCTTAATAAAAAAACTCATAAAACCATTGGTGGGAAAGCTGAAGGGAGTTGAAATTCTAATTAACCCGACGGGAAGATTTGAGATTGGAGGTTTTGCGGCGGATACGGGCCTAACCGGAAGGAAAATTATGGTGGATACTTACGGGGGACTTATTCCACACGGCGGCGGATGTTTTTCCGGAAAGGACCCAACTAAAGTTGACCGCTCGGGAGCCTATATGGCCAGATTTGTTGCGAAAAGTATCGTTGACAAAGGTCTTGCCAAAAAATGCCTAGTTTCCGTTGCCTATGCGATTGGGAAAGCGGAGCCTTTGATGGTTAGCGCGGTTAACGAAGAAGGGAAGAACTTGTCCAACTGGGTAAAAAAGAATTTTGATTTTAGACCGCTTGCAATAATAGAGAGATTAAATTTAAGAAACCCTATTTATCTAGAAACCTCTTCTTACGGTCATTTCGGAAAAAAAGAATTCCCTTGGGAAAAAATTTGAGAAAGATCTCTATTACGAAGTTTTTTTGAGGCTCTCTAACCTTCTTTCTTTCTGCTCCAAAAGCCTTCTTTCGCTCGCCAGTTTCATATCGGCCCTAAACCTTTCTTCTTTTGCCAGTTGTGTGTCGATTTTTGATTGGCAATCTGGGTCCGGACAAGCGGTGAGAGTGTTTATCACAACAGAATTACCTACGAATTCTTTGTAGGTTTTAATGACTATTCTTTCCTTGCCGCATCTACTGCAGGGATTTTTAATAAATTTTCCCGAGTCTTTAGTTTTTACCAACGTCCCCCTCCTTTTCCACCTCTTCCTCCACCGTAACCGCTGCTTCTTCTGTCATAACCGCCTCCGCCAGAAGGTCTTTCTTCTCTTGGCCTTGCTTCGTTTACGACAATTTTTCTTCCGCCGATTTCGGATCCGTTTAGTGTTTGAATTGCTTTATCTGCATTTGCATCGTCAGCATATTCGATAAATCCAAAGCCTTTTCCTTGACCTGAATATTTATCCACGATGACGGTTGCTGATGCAACTTCGCCGACAGTTGAAAAGAAATCTTTTAACTCTTGATCTGTAGTTGTGTAAGGGAGTCCCCCTACGAATAATCTTTTTGCCATTATTATCACCACCTTTTACTTATGTGAGGACTTTCTCCACCTTAGAAGTGTTAACTAACTAAGTAGAGGCAATCGAAACTTAAGTGGCCCTATTATATCACAAAAAGCCTTTTTAATTAAGGCATTTGTTGAAAAATGAATTTTTGAATTCCGGAAAAATTATTTGTACCGTCTTTGGGAACCAAAATAAATTGTCCTGACGCCCCCGTCGTTGCCCTTAAAACATTGTCTTCGCTTAAATGAATGTTAGTGATTTCATACTCCGAATGCTTTTCCAGAGTATCGAATAATCTTTGAATTTGGGTAGGAGTTAAATCGGTTCGGACATTTTTAGTGACTTTGTCCAAAATAGAGTTTAGTTTCCCCAGGGCTTGAAAAGAAATTGCTTTATCTTTTATTCCGGTTAGAAGAGCGGATTGCCTTTCGCTCCTTGCGAAATCCCCTCCGTGCTCACTTGAGTGGCGGGAACGGACAAATTTGAGAGCCGTTTCTCCGTTCATTACTTGACTACCTTTATCGAAATGTAGATTTTCGTATCTGCAGGTAAATTGTTTCTCCAGTTCAAAACCGGAATACTTTAAATGAAACTCGGCAATTTCAGATGCATTTATTCCGCAGGTTTCGTTTTCCTTGCCTTTAACGGGGTAAAAGTAATCGTTGAAAGTTTTAGGGACATCAACTTCAACTCCTCCCAAAATGTCTATAATTTTTGTCAGTCCCTCAAAATTTACCGAGACAAAGTTCTGTGCCGTAATTCCCGTAACTTTCCCCACAACCTCTTTGGCCAAGTTTCCTCCCCCCGCTTCTTTCCTAAACTCGGGTTTTTTATTGGGGTATCTAACGTCATCGAGTCCCATTGCGTATGCCATATTTATCTTATAGAAAGCAGTATTGTCCCAATCGTAAGGAATGGGCACCCAGAGATCTCTTGGAATAGAAATAAGAGTTACCTTTTTTGTTTCTAAATTTGCATATAAAAGAATTAGAGTGTCGCTTAGGGTTCCACCATCGTGTCCTGGGCCCCCGTAACCCAAAAGAAGGATGGAGAGCACCTTTTCCTGGTTTTCCTCAAGGGGTAGCGCAGTAACCGATTGAGCAGACTCCTGGGGGTTTTCCTTTTTAACCAAGGCTTTGGAGACTTTACCTAAAAAGTAGCTTCCTCCGAAAACCACCGCAAAAATCGCGGCAATAAAAAATGGAATCAGGATTTTCTTCATCTTAAAAATCCTATAGATAATTTTATACATAAAGTGCTAAAAAGAAAACATTTCCTGCGCGGGGGTTTTTAGCTAAGCTGAGATATTGAGGTGTTTGGCAATTTTATCAACTCTTTTGTTGGTTCTTTCGTATTGATGAAGAGTAACCGTGACTTCCTCTCTTAAGTTTTTTATTTCGCCCATTACTTCTTCTTTGAATCCAATTACTTCAACTCTGTATTTTTGTATTTTTTCCTCAAGTATTTCTTCAATTCTTGGAAGCAAAGCTTCCTCGAAAATCTCAAAAGTTAGTGGAGTGTCTCTCTTTCTCAAAGTCATAGGTTATTCTTGCTTATGAAAATTCAAGTGTCAATGGATATTTCTTAAGGGAGAAAACATTTCCTGCGTGGGTTTTACATATTGCTTTGATCTCATCTTCAAAAGTGTTATATTTCAACTAATGAAAATTGTAATTTTTAACCCCAAGTCTAGCTTTACACCTGAACAGCAAAGAGAGTTGTCCCATCTTGGTGAGGTTGTTTATACAAAAACCAGTGATGAGCTGCCAATCGGAAAGTTACTAGGATTGGCTAAAGGGGCGGAAATCGTCGGAGTTGACCCAGACCCGCTCGGGGGATTTGAGAAAGCCAAAGAGAAATTAACAAAAATAATGGAATCTTTACCAAATCTTAAAGGGATTTGTCTTTCGACTACTTCATTTGGTTGGGTCGACTTAGACTATGCTAAAAAAAGGAAAATTTCTGTAAGCAATGTTCCCGGATATTCCAGGGAATCTGTTGCTGAACATGCAATTGCCTTTTTGCTTGGCGCAGCGAAGAGAATCTTTGTATCTGATAGGAGAACACAAAAAGGGAATTATCGCCTTGAACGGGGTTTTGAATTGAAAGATAAAACGTTGGGGGTTATTGGACTAGGGAGTATTGGAAGTAGAGTCGCCGAGCTTGGACAGGGAATTGGTATGAAAGTTATCGCATATAACCGCCACCCAAAGGAAATAGAGGGAGTGAAAATGGTTTCCCTAGACCAGCTTCTGACGGAATCCGACGCGATATCTCTAAATACTACACATGAGGTTGCAAACAAAAATCTTATTGGTAAGCCAGAAATTGCAAAAATGAAAAAGGGGGTAATTATTGTTAATACCGTGGATAGGGAACTTGTTGATGAGAAGGCTATGGCTGAGGCCCTGAAGTCTAGAAAAGTAGATTCATATACTTATGAGGGAGAGGATTTGGTTCATACCCCCCTTGCTAAGTTGGATAATGCAATCGCGTTCAAGGGTTTTGCTTGGTTTACTAAAGAAGCCCTGGATAATTTATATAGAATTTGGATTAGTAATTTAGTGGCTCTGGCAAAGGGAAATCCCCAAAATAGAGTTGTCTGAATAGGCCCCATTTCCTGCGCGGGGCCAGAAACTTTCTCTGTTGACTTTTTGTATGAATATTGTATTATTATTGCATGACTACAATAAATGTTTCTCTACCGGAAAAATTAAAAGAACAGGCAGAGGCTCTGGTGAGTGACGGTTTTTATGCTTCTTTTAGTGATTTAGTACGCGACTCTTTGAGGAAGTTGGTAGCTCAGAATAAATATGACTTGTGGGTTGAGGAAGCAAAAGAAGAACTGAAGAAAGGGAAAGCTAAAGTATTAAAGTCCAAAAAAGATATCGACGAATATTTTGGAAGTCTCTAAAATGTTACTTGATGTACAACTTAGTTCTTTCTCAAAAGTTCCAAAAGCAAATCAAACAAGTTGTAAGATCTAACCCTCAAATTAAACCAAGACTGGCTAAAACCTTCGAATTACTTCGGAAAAAGATAAACTATCCGTCTCTAAGGCTTCATAAACTATCTGGACAAAATAACTGGTCAGTTTCTGTAACAAGGAATATTAGAATAATCTTGCACATAGAGGAGGATAATATATATTTACTTAGAATTGGAACGCACGACGAAGTATATTATTAAAGGAGAAACCCCATTTCCTGCGCGGCTTCAGTAATCTTAATACCTTTAGAGGTTGAATCCTGATATAATTTGTTCATGGATTTGATGGAAAAAATTACTGCACTAGCCAAGAGGCGAGGTTTTATTTATCCGGGTAGTGAAATTTACGGAGGTTTTTCTGGATTCTGGGATTATGGTCCCTTAGGGGTGGAGCTCAAGAAGAATATTAAGAAAGAGTGGTGGAAAAGCATGGTTTACGAAAGAGAAGACATAGTAGGCATTGATAGCGCAATTATCATGAATCCTAAGGTCTGGGAAGTTTCGGGTCATGTTGAAGCCTTCACCGACCCCCTGGTTGAGTGCAAAGTATGCCACCATAGGTTCCGGGTGGATAAAGAAGACAGCGTTTGTCCGGACTGCGGGGGGAAATTGACCGAGCCCAAGAAATTCAACCTCTTAACGGAAGTATATGTGGGAACGACAGAAGAGGGGAAAGAGAAAGCCTACTTAAGGGGAGAGATTACCCAAGGAGTTTTTGTGAACTTTAAGAATGTGGTTGATTCGACCAGGATAAAAATTCCTTTCGGGATTGCCCAGATAGGGAAGGCATTTAGAAACGAAATTACTACAGGCAACTTTACCTTTCGCTCTAGGGAATTTGAGCAGATGGAGCTTGAGTATTTTGTTAAGCCGGAGGCTAAGGAGGCAGAAAGAATATTCGAATTTTGGAAAGAAGCGCGGATGAATTGGTACATTTCTTTAGGAATGAGTAAGATTAATCTTCGGTTTAGAGAGCACGAAGATGCCGAAAGAGCCCATTATGCGGCCAGAGCGGAGGATATCGAGTACAAAGCCCCTTTTGGTTGGAGCGAATTCGAGGGTATTCACAATAGAACAGATTATGACCTTACCAAGCACAACCTCAAATATAAAGATGAAGACGGTGAGGAATATACACCCTGGGTAATTGAAACCTCGGGAGGAGTAGACAGGGCAGCTCTCTTTTTCCTACTTAATGCTTACCACGAAGAGAAAGAAAGAGTTATTTTAAAACTTGATCCTCGCCTTGCCCCATATAAGGTTGCGGTTTTTCCTCTTCTAGCCAATAAAGAGGATTTGGTTAAAAAGGCGCGACAGGTCTTCGACAAGCTCAGACTCTCGCTAAGCTCGACTTGGGACGACAGGGGAAATATAGGTAAGCGCTATTTTGCCCAGGATGAGATTGGAACTCCCTGGTGCGTGACGGTTGATTTTACAACGCTGGACGATGAAACGGTAACGGTAAGAGATAGGGACAGCACTAAACAGGAAAGGGTGGCGATTGACAAACTCCCCCAATATATAGAGAATAAATTACATTCATGAAACGGTATTTGCCGCTTCTTTTGTTTTTAAGCGGAACGCTGTTACTCATAGGGACCCTTTACTTTTTTGTTTTAAGAAAACCGGCATCAGAAAATTCTGAAGAAGAGGAGGAAGGTTTAATGGAGATAAGTTTAATAGACAGACCGATTGCTTCCCTTACTCCCACCCAAGACGGCCACTGGCTCAAACTAAGAATAGAAAAGCTTCTTTCGGGTGCAGATTCCTTGGATTATGAACTTCTTTATACTCTTCCCGACGGGAGAACCCAAGGAGTTCCCGGAACAATTGACTTAAAAGGGGGGTCGGAAATTGAGCGCGATCTTCTTTTGGGTTCAGAATCATCGGGTAAATTTAGATACGACGAAGGCGTAGAAACGGGAACCCTCACTTTAAGATTTAGGAACGAAAAAGGGAAACTTTTGGCCAAGTTTTCAACCAAATTCCGCCTCCAGTCCGCCACAAAGGATTTAAACTCGGTCGACGGAAAGTTCAGCTATTCCCTTTCGAAAATCCCAACAAAAACATTCTTTGTTACCATGGAGACATTTGGGATACCCGAGGCTGCCCCGGGAGAGGTTTCGGCGGGGCCCTATGGCATATTTTCTTCAGATAAAAGCGCTTATCCTGGTTCCCTTACGTTATCTGGCGGGACAGTATATGTGTTTGAAGGAGCAAACTGGACTAAAGTAGAAGGGGGAGAGTCTTCCGATATCGGTATTTTCATAGCCGTTTCCGAGTGACCACCTAGCAAGCCAGCCAGCACATTAAATTGACCTCTAGTGGTAAAATAGTGACTAACAAAACCACTTGTTGATTTTGAAGCGTTAAACTAAAATGGGAGAAAGAATGCCAGAATTTAAAGAAAAAGAGACCGCTCCCTTGGTAGTTAATAACCCGGGGGATTACATCAGTGCTCTTGCCCGGACGCGTCTTGACTTAAACTCTGAAAAACTTCAGAGGGCTCTTGAGGCGGACATCGTAGGTTCCCCGGCACAACTGGCTTCAACTCTTGATAAGGTAGAAGGAAGAGAGGTTGTTCTTGATTATCTAAGCACCGACGGAAAAAGGGTGCGTATTTCCTCAGACCGGGAGTACCCTCCTGATTCAAAATTCGGCAGAGTTTCCCATCTTTTGGAGGCTGCGGCAAGGTATAAAGTTCTGGGGAGCGAGGAAGCTGTTCCGGAACAGGTTAAACTTGCAGGCTGGCAACTTAGTAGGGGCATAAAAGACTTCGAAAAAGAAGCGGAAAGAATAGCCTCAGGAAGAACAATTCAGGGAAAAAAGATAGAAGTTGCCAAAAAGGTAGCAGTCCTTTCTCTGGCACTCGCCGCATGCCAGCCTATTGTCAATCCGGGTAATCAAGAAAGCTCATCTTCGAGGGCCGTCCCAACTCCAGCAATAAGTCCTGATCTTCTCTCTAGACCAGAAACTCAAACTCATGAGGTAGAAGATATCGTTGTCTTTGATGCGCAAGACAGAAGCCTTTGGGAATTATCCAATGAAGATTTGTCCATGATAGGTACCCCCACAGGGGCCTTCGAAGGATGGGTAGATAAAAATTCGGTACCCTGGGCCGGGGAAGGAAGGGATAATCCCGACGTTCGTTTTGGGAGGTGGATTAACGCGGGGGGTTTCGGAATAATCAGATTTGAAAGAAATGACAATGCTTTAATTAGTCCGGACGGAATAATTATAGACTCTTCGGACAGTAGCGCCTGGCAAATAACTGCAGAGGATAGAGAGCTTGTCGGAAATACCCCCGGTCATTTTGACGGATGGATTCCCGACGAATCAATAACTGAAGAAGAAAAACAAAAAGGTGTCCGCTGGGGATTATGGTCCAACGATGGCGGACGAGGTAGAATCAGGTTTGAGGAAGCTCTCGTTGAAACTTCTTAACTTCTTTCTGTTGCTTCTTGGCTTGTATCGTACTTCAATAAATTGTATACTGCCGATGCCAAAAATCGTTAAGATTTTTCTAATCTCAAACTTAACCTTGGCCATAATAGCCAGTCTCGTTGCGGGATATTATTTCCTTTCAGGTGGCCATTCCTCCTCAACAGCACAAAAAGCACTTTCTAATCAAAATGGACTTGCCGACCAGTCAACAGATACGGTGGTGGAGGGAAAAGACATCCAAGTTGTGGCGAAATACGATTCTTCTTCGGATAAAGAAGTGAAGGTAATTCTTGAAGACGGTTCAGAGGCCGTTTATTCATCTTCCGAACTGTTTTATTTATGTAGAACCGCCAATAGCGAAATCTACGACTCTTTAAAACAAAACAATGCAAGCATTATTGATGCTTCTTATATCATCAAGGCCGAGGATCTAGAAACAAAGCTTAAGAAAGGCGAAGAGATAGAGCTCTTCTTATATTTTTTTGAATCGGGTGAAATTCCAGTCAAGGGAATCGTGTCACTCGGGTGCTAGATTATTATGGAACAAACTGAATCCCTAAACAGCATCCAAACAGTTAAACCTTCCAAAAGACGGTCACCGCTGCGACTTCTAATACTTCTTGTGGTATTTATTATCCTTACTATCGTCATTGGGGGTTCTTTATATTTAACTGGTGGGGTGTCTTTTTTAAGAAAAGCGTGGGAAGTCCGTAACTGCGAAAGTAAAGGTGCGTGTCCAGCTAATCGTCTATTAATTTTAACTAAACCACAACAAATTCAAGGAGAGGTGGGGGAAAATTCCTCCTTAATGACCCAGAATGTAGTATATATAGGTTTTTGGGGAGAGGAATTTTGGACTCTCTCCCTAGATGGGCCTATAAAGAAGTTCAAGCAAGCGTCAAATACTACTTTCGGCATTGCCGTAGGGATAGACGAAAATGATTTAGAAAGAAAAAATATAGCTTCTAAACTGAATAGTGGACAACTTCAGCGGGTCGACTCACAAGCCTTTAATGATAACAAGAAGATTTTTATAATCGAAGGCGATCCCGGCCACTTAACTGCCGAAAAATTTCGGGATATAGTCAAAAGTGGAAATTTGCTTATGGCTCTTTACGAACCAACTTCGAACGAATTAACGGGTTTGATCATTTTGGATTTTGACAGATGAAAAAGATATTTATATTTACAGTCATATTGTTAATTTTAAGTCTGGGCAGTATTTTCTTATCGCAATATCACCTAACGGTTGTGCAGGCTGGCGCCCAAGGATCTCCATTAAACTGTTTTACGATTTGGAAGGTTGGTAGCTTTTGCGGCGCTTGCCCTCGGGGTTGTTGGGAAACAAGATGTTGCAATCTGTGCGGACAACAGGATCCAAATATTCAATGGTGCCAAGTAGCGAACCCTGGGGGATTTGGATGGTGTGCATATAATTGCGCGCCTCCTCCTACTCCAACCCCAGCCCCGACTGCCACCCCCACCCCCACCCCAACGCCGTCCTGCACCGTTGACTTCTTGCCAGCAACGGCCAGTATACAAATTAGCTCTTCGACAACCCTTACTGCAAGTGTAACAATAGGAAGTGGTACGGTAGATAGGGTAGATTTCGCTTCAGCAAATACCGGCATCGCAACTGTGAACCCGGCTTTGGATAACACGGTTGTTTATTCAACCCAAGCAACAGGGGTCGCAGTAGGTTCAACAACGGTTCGCGCAGACGTAATTATGGTTGGCTCATCAAGATGCAACGATTTTTCCAGCGTTACAGTAACCGCTCCGGGTCCTTGGTGGCAGGTCAAAGACGCGGACGTAACTACCAATGGAAACTTGATTTCTCCAATTCCAGGAAGCTGCAGTCTTCCTGCCTGTAATCCGGTTTTTGGTTTAAGAGGAGCTGGGGGATTCCCGGGGGTGCCTGCTTATGGTGGAGCAACCGCTGATTTTCTTTCCGGAGCCGGGACAGGAAACGCTGCCGAGTCTCCATATAACTGGCTGGTAAACTCCCGTTATAACGGAAGGATTTATGATTATACCTATTTTAAAAGACAAATTCCCGATGATGTTGTCTTTAATGAACTTACTCCACCCGTAACGGGAGGGACATTTAACTCGGGCGGGGCGCCGAGCCGAGGCTATATTTGGTATCACTGGGATGGGGCAACGCTTGGGGATTTGACCATAGATGGGAATGTTAATTTAGTCGGGAGTAGAAAAGTGGTTTTAATGGTCGAGGGAGCAAATTTAATCATAGACGGACGAATTCAACTCCAGAATCCCGGCCAGGGCTTTTTCATGGCGGTTGTCGGCAAAGACGGTAGTGGCCTCAAAGGGGATATCCTGGTTGACCCCTCGGTAAGCAGTATTGAAGGAATATTTTTGGCCGAGAGTGAATTTAAAACGGGTGTGGCCTCTACCCAGTTTAACGCCAGGGGTTCGGTCGTTGCATACGAAGGAGTGTCCCTGCAAAGAGATCTAGGTGCCTCAAATGCAAATACCCCTGCGGAAGTTTTCACTTACGCCCCCGACATCATCGCCACCTTTCCCAGTGTCTTCACCCAAAGAAGGATAAGGTGGAAAGAGGTGGCCCCGTAAATTTAACCCCTTGACATGGCCGTGAAAAGATATCAATATGGTGTATAGTGGTATTTAGTGGTGAATTCTGCCCAAATATAGTTTATGTTAATAGGTTCATATTTGGGCGTTCTTGGAGAGAAAAGAAGGACGGCTATACCAAAAAGATTTTTGGAGGAGCTTGGGGGGAAATTAGTTATCGCTAAGTGGTATGAGGGTTGTCTGGTTTTGGTAAGCGTTAATTTCTGGGAAGCACTTTTAGATCGATTAACAGGAGGATCTCGGGTGGCTAGTTTGGGAGTTAGAGATATTGAAAGATTTATATTAGGATCGGCTTTCGAAGTTGTTGCCGATGGCCAGGGAAGAATAGTAATTCCCGAGATTTTGGTTAGTTTCGCGGGCCTAAATAAAGAGTTGGTCTTTCTAGGTTTGGGCGATAGAGCCGAGGTTTGGTCAAAAGAGGTTTGGGAAAAGAAAGCCGAAGAGATCGGAAATAGCACCCGCGAGTTTATTGAAAATTTGGCAAAGAATGAAAAAAGATAATTACCATGAGCCGGTTATGGTTCAGGAGGTAATTGAGGCCTTGGCACCTTTACAGCAAGCTCAGATTATCGACGCAACGGTAGGATCTGCGGGTCATACCTTGGAATTAGTTAGAGCCGGAGCAAACGTATTAGGTATTGATTTAGACAGAGAAATGTTAGAAAAGGCCGGGAAGCGCTTAGAGGAAACGGGGTCCTATAAGCAAAGCTTGAAAGGCGTACCGCCTTATAAGCTAGTTTACGGCAACTTCAGAAACATAGAAGAAATTGCTTCCAAAGAAGATTTTAAAGATGCGGATGGGGTTTTTTTTGATTTGGGGGTTTCTAATTTACAGCTCTTGGGGCAAAAACGAGGTTTTTCTTTTGGGTACCCCGAAGCTGCCTTGGACATGAGAATAGACCCTAATTCACAAGGAGTTACGGCCTGCGACCTTCTAAACGGGTTGAGAGCCGACCAACTGACGGCACTTTTTTCTAAGGTTTTAACGCCTTCCCAATCCAGATTTTTAGCGAGTAGGGTAATAGAACAAAGGGAAAGAAATCCGTTTGAGACTGTCGAAGATTTTTTGAGGATTGCAAAAAGGGTTAGGACAAAGAAGGATTTAAACCCTGCAACACTCCCCTTCTTGGCCCTAAGAATGGCAGTCAATTCCGAGCTTGAGAATTTGAATGAGGCCTTGCCGAAGGCTTTTTCGCTTCTTAAAAAAGGCGGAAAGCTCTTGGTTGTAACGTTTCATTCGGGTGAAGAAAAAATAGTTCTGGATTTTTATCGCGAAGCCGTAAGAGAAGGTTCGGGGAAAATTTTGACATTCGTACCGATTAGGCCCGGGGAAGACGAGATAAGTAAAAATCCCAGGGCAAGAAGTGCAGAACTTTGGGTTTTGCAAAAAATATGAGAGGGCTAAAATCTAAAAATAAATTCAGTCTTGGAAAAGCCGGTATCGTCTATATTCTGGCGGTACCTTTAGTTGCGGCATCGATATTTATGACCGTCGAGATGGCCTCATCGGGGGCTGAGCTTTCAAAATTCGAGAAGGAAGAAGTAGTACTTAGGGGAGAGAATCAAAGACTTGGGGTCGAACTCATTTCTGCCTCTTCCCTATCGCAATTTGAAAATACTTACGAAAGCCTCGGGTTTATTAAGCCCGAAAAAACCATCTATATAACCGAGGAAGAAGCAGTCGCCAAGCTCCCTTAATCCGATGAATACGAGGCTTAAGATTGTTACCCTAGTTTTTCTTATAGCCTTCCTAGCCCTCGCAGTAAAACTTTTTGTCTGGCAGATAATTAAAAGCAAGGACTTGGCGGCTGCCGCCAGGGCCCAGTACCAATCGGGCAAGCTTCTTTCGGCCCCCAGAGGAAACATTTTGGCCAAGGACGGCACGTGGCTTGTTGCAAGAGGCGAGGCCTTTAGAGTCTATGCCGAAATTCCCCACTTAACCGACTCCCCTAAGAAAATTGCCGAAGCCTTAGCCCCTTTTTTCGTCCCCGATGCGAGCGACCGTGCATCGCTTCTGACTGAAATAGATAGACTCGAGGGACTTCTTTCAAAAAAGGAAGTTGTTTGGGTTGGCCTAAAACAGAGAGTCTCAACCGCGGTCAAGAAAAATATCGAAGCCCTAGATATTAACGGCATTGGATTTGAAATTCAGGAGGACAGGGTTTATCCGGAGGCATCCACAGCGGCACACCTTTTGGGATTCGTAGGGAAAAACGAGGAAGGAGGCGACCTGGGATATTTCGGACTCGAAGGCTACTACAACTTATCTTTATCCGGGAAACCCGGCTTTGAAGCTTTGGAAAAAGATGCCGTGGGGGTTCCCATTCTTCTCGGGGACTCAAGTGAAATTACGGCCATAGGTGGGGTAGATCTTCTTACCCACATAGATAAAACAGTTCAGAGGTCTTTAGAAAAAAGGCTTCTTGAGGGAATTAATAAATACGGAGCAAGCGGAGGAACAGGAATTGTAATGAACCCCAAAACGGGGGCGATTTTGGCTATGAGCTCCTACCCTTCCTATGACCCCGAAACCTACTACGATTTCGGCGATCCTTTTTTCAAAAACCCCGCCGTCTCGGACTCTTTTGAACCCGGCTCGGTTTTTAAGGTTCTGATAATGGCCGCAGCCTTAGATGCCAAAGTCATAGAACCCGATACAAAGTGCGACGTTTGCGGGGGCCCCCTAAAGGTCGATAAATACACAATCGAAACCTGGAATAAAGAGTATCGACCGGATTCAACTATGGTTGATGTCATGGTTCACTCCGATAACGTAGGAATGGCTTTTGTGGGTACTCGCCTTGGGGCGGATACGCTATACGATTATTTGGACAGATTTGGTATAGGAAGCCTTACGGGGATTGATTTACAGGGAGAAGCATCTCCCCGCTTGAGAGAAAGGGGGACATGGAATATTGTAGATTTATCAACCGCATCTTTCGGTCAGGGAGTTGCCTTAACCCCTATTCAATTGATTAAAGCGGTATCGGCAATTGCCAATGGTGGACGAGTCGTAAGACCTCAGGTTGTGGATAAACTTTTGGGAGAGAGCTGGGAAGAGGACATAAAGCCTGAAATAGGGGAAAGGGTTATTTCGGAGGAGACGGCTAGGGAAATTACGGCCATGATGGTCTTAGCTGCAAAAGAGGGGGAGGCAAAGTGGACCTACCTAAAAGGATTTAGCGTTGCGGGGAAGACCGGAACGGCCCAAATTCCAATAGCGGGTCATTACGACGAAGAAAAAACGATAGCTTCTTTTATCGGTTTTGCCCCGAGCGACAATCCTAAATTTATTATGCTCGTAACCTTAAGAGAGCCTCAAACCTCTCCTTGGGCATCGGAGACCGCGGCGCCGCTTTGGTATTCAATAGCCAGGGAGCTATTTCCTTATTTCTCAATACAGCCCGAATCGTGAAATTATACACTTCGTGATAATTTACACTTCGTGATAAAATACACACAGTGTCAAAATTTATAATTAGCGGCGGAAATAAACTAAAAGGGACGATTAAGTTAACCGGAAATAAGAATTCGGCCCTAAAACTTATTCCGGCGTCTCTACTTGCCGAGACTCCAACAAGCCTAACCAACGTGCCAATTATTCAGGATGTAGGAGTCATGGTGGAACTTGTCGAAAAGCTGGGGGCAAAAGTAACAGGCAAAGGGACAAATTCACTTATAATAGACCCTTCCGGGCTTTCTTCTTATGAGCTTGACTCCGCACTTTCGGTAAAAATAAGAGCTTCTGTGGTTCTAGCGGCACCCCTTCTTGCCCGTTTCGGGAAAGCCGTTGTTACTCCTCCCGGTGGGGACCAAATAGGTGAAAGGCTTCTTGATACCCATTTTTCAATGATGCGAGCTATGGGAATTGAGGTAAAAAGAGAAAACGGAAGATATTTCCTTGAGTGGAAGAAAAAGAAAGCCAGCAGTATCTTCTTGGAAGAGGCCTCGGTTACCGCAACTGAAATGGGAATGATGTTGGCTTCCAGCTTAAGTGAGCCCATAAGACTCGAGGACACCGCCAGCGAACCGCACATAAAAGATTTGGCAGAGTTTATTGTCAAAATGGGAGGAAAGGTAGAAGGGGCAGGAACGGGAACTATTCAAATAAAAGGTCAGAAGAAGTTGAGTGGTTGCGAACACAAAGTTTCCCCCGATTATATAGAAGGAGGAACTTTTGCGATTGCCTCCGCTGTCACAGGAGGAAATATTATTATCGAAGACTACATTTCCGAACACTACAAAATGATTCTCTATTACCTTAAAAATATGGGCGTTGAATTTAAAGAATTGGGGGATTCGAAACTTGAAATACTTCCTTCAAAACTTGTCGCCAAAAAAAGAAAATTTCAAACCCGCCCCTGGCCGGGCTTTCCAACGGACTTAATGAGTCCTTTTATAGTTTTGGCTACCCAGACTGCCGGGACCATTCTTTGCCACGACTGGATGTACGAGTGGAGAATGTTTTTTGTGGACGATTTAATTTCCATGGGAGCAAACATTCTTATTGCCGACCCCCACAGAGTTATTGTTAGCGGCCCCACGCGCCTGATGGGGGACTTCCTTTATTGCAAAGACATTAGGGCCGGAATGTCCGTGATATTGGCCGCTTTGGCCGCGGAGGGAGAAAGCGAAATTGCCAACATTGAAATGGTGGAAAGAGGCTACGAAAATCTGGAGGAAAGACTTAAGAGTTTGGGAGCCGAGATAATTAAAAAGGAAGGTACCGGTGAGCAAATATAGGGAGAGAATTGTTACTTTTGGGGGAGGAACCGGACAGTTTCATCTTTTGAGTGGACTGCGTGAACTAAACGAAAAAAGTCTGATTACGGCCGTTGCCGGAACTTGGGATAGCGGCGGAAGTTCCGGCAGACTTCGTACTGAGCTTGGAGTTTTGCCTCCTGGAGATATCAGGCGTTGTATTTTGGCCTTGATGGAGGATGAGGCTCAGAGAATGGTTGCACAAAGGCTTTTTGATGACAAACTTGATGATTTGCTGGGACCTCTCAAAGGACACTCCTTCGGAAATTTACTGACTGCAAGACTCGAGAATATTTATAAAGGTCAGGATAGGGGAATTGAAGCTGAAAGAGAACTTTTCAGGATACGGGCTAAAGTGATGCCGGTTAGCATTACCAATGTGACTCTTATTGCCGAAACCGTCAAAGGAAATAGGATAGTGGGCGAAGCCGATATTGACCTAAGGGTAAAGGATAAAAATTATGATCGTGCCGACAAAATTGCCCGAATCTATTTTGACACGAGGGCGGATGCTAATCCGAGCGTTTTGGATCAAGTCAAGAATGCCGATAAAATCATTTTTTCTCCCGGCGATTTATATACCAGTGTTTTACCGCATTTACTGGTGGATGGAGTAAAAGAGGCAGTAGCTAAATCAAAGGCAAAACTTATATTTATACTTAATCTCGCTACAAAGCCGGGTGAAACGGATTCTTATAAAGCTTCGGATTTTTTGAAAGCGTTTTTATTTTATTTAGACGCTCCCGGAAGACTTGATTTCGCGGTTGTGAATGACAATCATTTAGATTCCGAAATATTGGAAATCTATAAAGGCGAGGGACAGAATCTGGTGGAAATTGATGACAAGAAAATCTTGGAAATGGAACCGAAAGTGAAAATTATTCGAGGAAAAATATCGCGATATCTAAAAAAGGAACATCTTCTTCGCCATGATCCTCAAAAATTGGCCCTCACTATTTTGGGTCTAAGTTGAAACTGTTTGACTATGGGCAAGAAAGGACTATATAATCTCTTTACATTAAGAAGTGTCTAGTGGTTCTTTTAAGTAATTAGCGTGTGGCCCTGAAGCGATGGTGAGTGTAGTCGAACCAGAGTCGAAGGGATACGAGGAAGAAGGTCCTTAAGCGACCCAAAAGGAGTCGAAGGAAATCGGACCTCCGCTTAAATATTCAATATCGGCGGAGAGTATCTGCGGAAACCTTCCGGTGTGTTGAGCACCGTAATGATTTTTTCAAAGCCCCAAAGCAATTTGGGAAATAAAGAAGAATCTAATCAACAACCACTTCAAAATACTTCTTTAGAGAAAATTTATGTGTGGAATTTTTGGATATGTTGGGTACCGAGACATTGCTCCCACCTTGGTCTTTAATGGTCTAAAAACACTGGAGTATCGGGGATACGACAGTTGGGGGGTTGGTGTAATTCCATTGGAAATTAAGAAAGGGATCGTTGTCAAAAAGAAAGCGGGTAAAATCGGCGATGCCAACGTTAAGGATTTGCCCAAAGGACAGCTTGCTTTTGGCCACACCCGCTGGGCCACCCACGGAGGAGTGACCGACATTAATGCCCACCCACACCTAGACTGCAGGGGTAATATTGCAGTTATTCATAACGGTATATTTGAAAACTATCAGGAAATAAAGCAAAAATTACTCTCAAAAGGGCATAAGTTTATATCCGAGACCGATACGGAAACAATTTCTCATTTAATTGAGGAGCTCAGTAAAAAAGTTCCTTTTGTGGAGGCGATGAGGGAGGCCTTTAATCAAATGACGGGACTAAACGCAATCATAGTAATTAGTGTTAAAGAAAATCTGTTGGTGGCCGCTAGAAATGGTTCTCCACTTGTGGTTGGTTTTGGCAAGGCCGAGAATTTCTTGGCAAGTGATGCGACTGCTTTGATTCCTCACACCAGAGACGTTTATTTTCTTGGAGATGATGAGATGGCGATACTTGCTCCAAGAAGAGTTAGCGTTGTTGAGGTTAAAACCGGCAAAAAGGTCAGCTTTAAAAAACAAAAACTTAATTGGGATATCGTTCAGGGGGAGAAAGGAAGATATCCATTTTTTATGCTGAAAGAAATATACGAGCAGCCCAAAATTGTTTCAGAAATAGGATCGACGATGGGGGAACAAGCCGAAAAAATTGCAAGAATAGTCAGGAGAGCCAAGGGAACCTTTTTTGTTGGCTGCGGAACTGCTTCTTACGCTTGTCTTGCGGGAAGCTACTTATTTTCTAAGATAGCCAAAAAGCATGTAAATTGGGCAATCGGGAGTGAGTTTGGATATCATTTGGATTTCCTTAATAAAGAAAGTCTGGTAATCGCAATTTCCCAGTCCGGGGAGACAATGGACATTCTTGAATCTGTCAAAAAAGCCAAAGAAAAAGGAGCAAGAATATTGAGCCTTGTTAATGTCCTCGGTTCCTCTTTATATCGCCTTTCAGATTACAAGGTTCTTATTGGTGCCGGCCCTGAAAAAGCAGTTGCTTCTACCAAGGCGTTTATAGGAATGGTTTCTCATTTAATCTTGCTTGCATATGCGCTTTCCGGCGATGTTAGCCAAGGACAAAAGCTTTTAAAGTTGGCGGGCAAGGCAACAAAAGAAGTTTTATCTCTCAGAATGATTAAAAAAATTAAAAAACTTGCAAATAAAATTGTGGGCAAAAAACACATTTATGTTATTGGTCGGGGACTTTCTTATCCTACCAGTCTCGAAACTGCTCTTAAGATTAAAGAGATTTCATATATTCATGCAGAGGGGCTTGCCGCCGGAGAGTTGAAACATGGACCACTGGCGCTTGTTGAAAAAGGAACTCCCTGTATCAGCTTTTTGCCCAATGACGAAACTTACGGAGCGAATCTTGCCGGGGCGATGGAGATGAAAGCGCGAGGGGGCTATGTTATCGGGATTTCCCACAAACCGCATGAGATATTTGATTACTACATTCCGGTGAGGGATGCCGGTGAGGCAACTATTATCCCCAATATCGTTATTGCGCAACTACTTGCCTACTCCTTAGCCGTTAAGAAAGGTCTTGACCCAGATAAGCCGAGAAATTTGGCCAAAAGTGTAACCGTAAGATAAAAACTACGACGCTCTTTTTTGGGCGTAGAGGACTCTGGCAAATTGAGATAATTTCCCAACTGCTTCTCGGTATCCTTCTTCTGCTTTTGCATCAGGTCCTCCGAGTTCTTCTCGAGCCTGCTCTCTTAACCTATTAGCTTCTAGAAATGCTTGGTATTCGGGAGAATCGATTGGAACTCCGACCATTATTCTATCCAGCGGCAAATTACGCAATGAGCCGTGGTTTCCCCCCCTTTCGACTCTAGTCATAAGCATATTATACAAAAGCTTTACAGGACTACCAAATAGGTATATTATTCGTGTTAACTATGGGATTAGAAGCTAAAACAAGCGTTTTACCTTATTACGAGATAGAACATCCTGAAATCTCGCGAATATGTGTTTTTCCTACTCCTGAAGAAACTGCCCAGGCGGCAGCAGGAGAGATTATAGGATTGGTGCGGGCTAATCCCCACGCTAATATCACTTACGCAACCGGAGATACGGTAATTCCTCTATATGAAAGTTTGGCTAAGGCGGCAAAAGAAGGAAGGGTAGACTTTTCACAGACCTCGGGTTTCCACCTGGACGAATATTACCCTTGCGGTCCAGACATAAATGAATATCCGCATGGCTTTGTTGCATATCTAAGACAAAGAGTATTCGCTCCGCTGGGGATCAAAAAGGCAAACGAAATGAACGGGTTGGCCTCCGATCCAGAAGCTGAAGCTAAAAGATATGACAGTCTTTTGTCAGCCCAACCGATTGATATTGCAATCTTAGGAATTGGTCCCTGGTCGGACGAAGAGCAGACCGGCTGTCATATTGCTTTTAATGAATCAGGAACTCCTATTAACCAAAGAGTTCATGTTCAGATACTTGATCCTGTTACATTAATGAGAGACAGGCAGGAACGAGGCCAAAACTCACCCGATAGAACACTAACTCAGGGGATTGCGAATATTTTAGAAGCCAGAAGAATAATCCTTTTGGCATATGGTGAGAAGAAAGGTCAGTCTCTAAGGGAGGCGCTATTCGGCGAAATTGGTTCTCAAAGGCCAGCCTCGGCTCTTCGTTTAAAAGGACACAAAGTAACACTGTTTATCGACGAAGCCGCCGCATCACAACTGAAAAAAAAGCTGATATTATAAGTTTTAGCACCTAAAGATAAGACAATGGAGATTAATTTTCCCCCGGGTAAACCATCAGGATTTCTCTGTCTTTTGTTTCTGAAATCTTTTTAAAACCAAAACTTTCGTAGAGTCTTTTGGCCACTGTGTTGTCGCTTTTTGTTTTTAACCAAATACTGTGATTTTTGCCTTTCATAAAATTTTCAAAGACGAGCATCATGAATTTTTTAGCGATTCTCTTTCTTCTTAGGGGTGGATATATTCTTATTGCAAAAGTGAATGAAGAATTTATGATTTTAGGGATTTTCTTTCTGGCAAACCAAATTATTCCTAGAAGATTACCTTTTTTGTCAGTTAACGAATAAATTGTTTTTTTGTTCCTTCTCCATTCCTCGAAAGTTTTTATTGTTCTAAACCTCTTAAGATCATGAGTATATTTTCTTATTTCACTATCCCCTTTGGTGTAATGAATCAAATCTTGAACCTGCTTTTTATCTATATCTTTAAGAATCGAGAGTTTTACTTGATCTTCTGGTATTGATAATGTTGAAACGAATCTTTCTAAGTAAATTGAGGCGTTTTCAAACGAATCAGTCTCGAAGGTTATAGCTTCTTTTGCAGTTGGAAGTTGATCTTTATATTTGCCATACTTTACCCAGACTGAGATTATCCGAGAATATATCTTGTGGGCTTTAACGAGGATATTCGACACATCGTCGACAATTACTATATTAGAGAATCCCTTTTTCCTAAGTCTGTCTATTAGTTTTATGAGCCCGTTTATTTTATTTTTTACTATAATTACGTTTTTCTTTCCTACGGCTTTTTCCATTCCGCTATTTTTGATTTTAGCAGCCTGATAAGACCTGTCACCCAGAGAAAAAATCATTACTTTTCCCAGTTTTCTTAATTTTCGGATAGCGGTGAGCGAGCCGGGAAAGAGATATTTTTTAAATGGAGTATTAAAAATAATTTTTTTAATGTTTTCTTCTGTTCCCAAACTTTGTTTTTGGGCAAGAATTTTGATCATTTTTGAAGTATTTAGTAAGCCGGAAGACAATTTAGATTGATTGTAGGATTTGATGAAATCTTTCTTGAATATTCTTCGCCAGTGAATTTTTATTTTCTCCGTGTCAATTAGGGTGTTATCCACGTCTATTATAAAGACCCTATTTTGCTTCGTCATTTGCTATAATATAGCACGAATGGGCCAAAATCTTGAGCTTTTACTCAAAAATCAGACAGGCTTGACCGATGATTCCCGGAAAGTGAAAAAAGGATACGTTTTTGTGGCTGTTCGAGGCAGAACCGTGGACGGGCACGACTTTATTGGCGAGGCTATCAAAAATGGGGCTACTCTTATTGTTGGTGAGAGGGACTTAAAGATTAAGGGTGTGAGGTATTTAAAGGTGGGGGACTCACGCGAAGTTTTAGGACGTTTGTCTTCGGTTTGGTACGGCAATCCTTCAGAAAACTTAAGGGTAATTGGTATAACGGGGACAAAAGGTAAGACCACAACTGTTCATCTTGTCTATCATATTCTGACAAATCTCGGAGAAAAGGTGGGACTCATTTCATCGATTGCAGCAAAAATAGGAGATAAGGAAATCGACACGGGTTTCCACGTTACTAGTCCGGATGTAATTTCCCTTCATAAGTTTTTAAAAGAAATGGTTGATGCCGGTTGTAAATATGCTGTTGTCGAAGTTAGTTCCCACGGCATTGATCAAAAGCGCATTGCGGGTGTTAATTTTGAGGTGGGGGTTTTGACAAATATTGCCCCCGAGCATTTGGATTATCATAAAACTTTTGCAGAATATAAAAAAGTTAAAACATCATTTATCAATTCCTGTCGATTTAAAGTTATTGCCCCTCGTCAAACCAATATAAATGCCCTTCCTGGGGAATTTAATAATTTGAATGCAGAGGCAGCCGTTGAGACGGTGGAAAAACTTGGTTTTAATCGCAAGAAGGCTATTGCGGCTCTTGATTCATTTGACTTGCCGGAAGGAAGGCTTGAGGAGATTAAAAACGATAAAGGTTTTAGAATTTTTATAGACTTTGCGCACACTCCGGATTCGCTTGAGGCTGTTTTGAGGTATTTAAGAACTAAAACAAAAAGAAAACTCATAGCTGTTTTTGGTTGTGCGGGAGAGAGGGACAAAAAAAAGAGATTTAAGATGGGAAAGATTTCGGTTAATCTTGCTGATATATCCGTTTTTACTGCCGAGGATCCCAGAACCGAAGATGTTAATAAGATTATTGATCAAATTATAGCGGGAGCAAAAAAATCCGGGAACAAAAACTTCTTTCGAATACCAGAAAGGGGAGAAGCAATTTTCTTCGCAATTCAAAAATTGGCAGAGAGGGGAGATATTGTCGCTATTTTGGGCAAGGGGCACGAAAAAAGCATGGCGTATGGGTGGGCGGAGCATCCTTGGTCGGATAGAGAAATGGTTATTAATGTCCTGGGGGAAAGAAAGGACATAGGAGTGATTGTTTTGGCGGGAGGATTAGGCAAAAGGATGAAGTCGGATATCCCCAAAGTACTTCTCCAAATTGCCGGCAGGCCGATGATTGCACTTTCCCTAGAGAATCTAAGGAAAGCACAATTGGGCGAAATAGTCATTGTGGTTGGATACAAAAAAGAAGAGGTAATGGAGAGGGTAGGAGGAAGAGTAAAATTTGCAGTTCAGAAAAGTATGCTCGGGACGGCCGATGCGGCAGCTAAGGGTCTAAAGATGATTTCAAAGGGAATAAAAACAGTAGTGGTTCTTAATGGTGACGATAGCGCTTTTTATCTGCCCGAAACGATTAGGGATGTTATTGCCAAACACGAAAGAGAAGGCGCTATTTTAACCTTTGTAAGCTTGATGAAAGAAAACCCGAGCGGGCTGGGAAGGGTTATTCGCGACGAAAAGGGAAATTTGGTGGGGATAATAGAAGAGAAAGAAGCAACAGATATTCAAAGAAGAATTAAGGAGGTCAACGACGGACTTTATGTTTTTGATAAAGATTGGCTTGCTAATAATCTGCCGAAGGTTACAAAAAGTCCAGTTTCAGGTGAGTATTACCTTGTTGATTTAGTGGCAATTGCGCTTTCCGGGGAAGATAAAGTGGTTTGCTATCAGCTGAAAGATAATAACGAGTGGTTTGGGATAAATACGAGAGAGGAGCTTGCGGCGGCTGATAAAAAAATGAGAGAGAGCATCAAAGGATTTTAAATGAAAAATAACAATAGACTACATATCCACTTTATGGGCATTGGCGGGAGCGGGGTATCGGGAGTTTCTCTTCTTGCTTATAAAGAGGGATTCAGGGTCTCGGGATGCGATTTAGAAAGAGAGACCCCCTACCTTCCTAAGGTCAAGAAATATATCTCAGATATTTATGTCGGCCACGACGCTAGTCACTTGGAGGGTGTCGACTTGGTAGTCGTAAGCCCGGCCGTATTTTTCCAAAGTGCCAATAATGATGAAGTTATTGAAGCTAAAAAAAGAGGAATTTTAATTACTTGGCAAGAGTTTTTAGGAAAATATTTACATAAAGGAAAAAAAGTAATTGCAGTTGCCGGAACGCATGGTAAGTCAACAACAACCGCAATGGTTGGAAAACTTCTGGAAGACGCTGGGCTTGATCCACTTGTTAGCCTGGGAGCTAAAGTTGAGAAATGGGGTGGATCTACCCGTTTTGGCAAAGGGAAATACTTCGTTACAGAGGCGGATGAATTTTTTGATAATTTCCTCAATTATCATCCTGAGATAATTATTATAAATAATATCGAGTTTGATCATCCTGATTATTTTAAAGATGAAGAATCTGTTTTGGATAGTTTTAGGAAGTTTGCTGGTAACCTGAGAGGTGGAAAAGCATTAATTGTTAATGAAGATGACCCGGGGGTTAAAAAATTACTTGAGAGTTTAGATTTAAATAACATTAGGCTAATTAAATATAATCCAAAAAAAGACAATCTAAGGTTTAATTTAAAAGTTCCCGGGAAGCATAATATTGCCAATGCTTTAGGGGTTATTGCTTTGGGGAAATACTTGGGAATTAAAGACTCATTAGTTGAAAAATCTTTGGAAAGTTTTACAGGAGCGGGTCGAAGAATGGAACTCATTGGAGAGAATAAAGGAATTAAAATATATGACGATTATGCACATCACCCAACAGCAATTGCGGCAACACTGGAAGGATTAAGAGAAATTTATCCCAAAAACAGGATCTGGGCAGTAGCTGAGGCGCATGGATTTAAAAGAACAAAGGCACTTATTCATAAATATGACGGAGTTTTTGACAGGGCAGATATTGTGATAATTGGACCTATTTTTAAAGCCCGTGACCTTGAAACATTTGGTATTACCGAAAAGTTAATTGCGAAAGCCTCAAAACATAAAAATGCGAGAGCGTTCAACAAGTTAAATGAAATGTTTAGCTATTTGAAAAAGAATTTAGTCTCAGGTGATATCGTACTTGTGATGGGAGCAGGAAAAAGTAATTTATGGGCACAAAAACTTTTACGAAAGTGAAAAACGTCGAATTTAAAGAATTAACTACTTTTAGAGTTGGAGGGGGGATTAAACACTTCTTTGAAGTAAAAACCAAAAAAGAAGTGGTTAGCGCTGTATCTTTTGCCAAAAAAAATAAATTACCTATTTTTATAATCGGTGGGGGAAGCGACATCTTGGTCAGTGACAAGCCTTACAAGGGGGTTGTTATTAAATATGAGGGAGAGAGCATATCTTGTGTAAGTAACACTGTAACTTCAGAAGCCGGAGTGATATGGGATAAATTGGTAGAAGAAACAGTAAATAAAGGCTTACAGGGGATTGAATGTTTATCAGGAATTCCTGGATCAGTGGGGGGGGCACCAATTCAAAATATTGGAGCCTATGGTCAAGAATTAAAAGACACTTTTGTCGGCCTCACCGCTTACGATATTAAGAAAGAGAAGTTTGTTACGTTTAGCAAAACGGACTGCGAATTTGGTTATAGAGAAAGTTTTTTTAAAAAACCGGATGGTTGGCAAAAGTTTATTATTACCGATGTAACTTTAAGTTTGAAAAAAGATGCTTTACCAGAAATTAAATATGATTCCCTGAGAAATTATCTTCTTCAAAAGGATATTCGGCACCCAAGCTTAATTCAAGTTAGGGAAGCGGTTTTAAAAATTAGAGAAACTAAATTTGAGGATCCAAAAGACGTCGGAAATGCTGGCTCTTTTTTCAAAAATCCTATTATTGATGAGGAGAAAGCCAAACTCTTAATGCAGAAGTATTCTGACATTCCTTGCCGTTTACAAGAGGATGGGAATTATAAATGTTCGGCTGGTTGGTTGATAGAACAAGCCGGGTGGAAGGGAAAGAGGCGTAATGGAGCTCAAGTTTCTCCAAGACATGCACTAGTTCTTATCAACCCAGAAGGGAAAGCAACCGCAAAAGAGGTAAGAGAGCTGGCCGAGAAAATCTCCGAAGATGTCTACAAGAAATTTGGAGTAAAACTTGAACCGGAAGTGCAATACATAGGATTTAACTAAAGCAGTAATCTGCTGTTATTCAAATGAAAAATAAAGTCGCCATTTTAGGATTCGGTTTGGAAGGAAAAGACGTCCTCGATTATTTTCTAGCCAGGGGTGCTAATGTCTCGATTTTTGATAAAAAAGAAGAAAAAGAACTCGAGTTGGAAAACATTAGTACCAAGGTCGAGTTTTTTATCGGACCAAAATACGACTTGACGCTTCTCAAAAATTTCGATGTGGTTGTTCGCTCCCCAGGGGTTTATCGATATTTGCCGGGGATTAAGGAAGCCGAAGAAGCGGGGGCAGAAATAACCAGCGCCATCAAAATATTTTTCGAAGAATGCCATGCTACGATAATTGGGGTTACGGGGACTAAAGGAAAAGGTACAACTGCAAGTTTAATCTATCAGATTCTTAAGGAAGGCAAAAAAGACGTTTACCTGGCTGGAAATATCGGAATACCATATCTTTCTCTTCTTTCCGAAACCAAAAAGACAAGCATAGTGGTTCTTGAGATGTCTTCGTTCCAGCTAATCGATATGGATGTTAGCCCCCAAATTGCGGTAGTTCTTAATATTACTAGCGACCACCTGGATTGGCACAAAAACTTAAAAGAGTACGTTGACTCAAAAAGAAATATCGTAAAGTTTCAGAAAAAATCGGACTACGCGATTATTAACGCCGATTACGAAATTCCCAAAAGTTTTGCCAAAGAAACAAAAGCCAAAGTGATTTCTTTCGGTAGGTCCGCCCCGACAAACGGATGTTTTATCGAGGGAGAAGAAATAATTCTTGTAAGAGGAAGTGAGAGAATTTCGATTGGAAAGAAACACTGGCTGCATCTTCGGGGAGAGCATAATTTGGAAAATATCACGGCCGCCATTACCGCGGTATCTATCTTGGGGATAGACGAAGAGATTATTAAGAAAGTGATTTTTTCTTTTAAGGGATTGGAACATAGGCTGGAGCTTGTGGATAGTATTGGGGGAGTAACTTTTTATAATGACTCTTTTGCAACCGGACCGCAACCAACCATAGCAGCAGTTAATTCTTTTACCGAACCATTAACGGTTATTTTGGGAGGATACGACAAAAAGTTGGACTACGAAGAACTTGGAAAAGAAATAGCCAAGAAGAAAAATGTAGTTTTCGTCGTTCTTGTTGGTTCCGTCGCAGAAAAAATTAAACAGGCATTAAAAAAAGGGAGATTTAAAGGAAAAATTGTCGAGATGGGAAAGTCAAAAATGGATAAGATTACCCAAAAGGCTTTTTCTTTAACTCCTAAAGGCGGGGTAGTGCTATTATCTCCCGCCGCTGCCTCTTTCGACATGTTTACTAACTACAAAGAAAGAGGAAAAAAGTTTAAGGAGGCTGTTTTAGCCCTTGGAAAATAATGGACAAAAGAGCCATTGGCGTATTTGATTCGGGTCTCGGAGGTCTTAGCGTAGTTAAGGAAATAAGAAAAATCCTTCCCAACGAGAGCATTATTTATTTGGGAGATACGGCCAGAGTCCCTTATGGGACAAGGAGCAAAGAAACTATTATTAAATTTTCGTTAGAAGATGCGGAATTTCTCCTTAAAAAGAATGTTAAGTGCATAGTAGTTGCCTGCAATACAGCGTCTTCTATGGCGGGAAAAACTTTAAAGCGGAAACTAAAAATTCCTATTTTTGATGTCATCGACCCCGCCCTAAAAGATGCAAGAAAGATTTCTAAAGGAAAGATTGGAGTGATCGGCACGAGGGCGACAATTCGTAGTGGTGCATACAAGGGCGCTTTGGGATATGCTTGTCCCCTTCTCGTTCCGTTTATTGAGGAGGGAGAGATTGGAAGCGATGCATTAAAAATGGTGGTAAGGGATTATTTAAAACCAATGAAAAGTAAAAAAGTTGACGCCTTAATACTTGGCTGCACACACTATCCGATAATTGAAAATTTGATTCAAAAAGAAATGGGGAAGAAAGTAAAATTGATAAATCCTGAGAAGTCAGTTTCGGTGGAAGTTCTGAAGTTTCTGTCTAAGGACAGAATGTTGAGTAGCAAAAAAACAAAAGGCAAAAGAGAATTTTATGTGACCGATTTAACCGACAGATTTACCAAAGTCGCAGAAATGTTTCTTGGAGAAGATCTTAAGGGTAAAATAAGGAAGATTGATTTGTAAATTAAATAAGATGATACAAAAGATTAAATATCTTTTATATTTTTCTCTTGCAAACTATTTTGCCTTCTTTGCAAAAATCCGTCTTAAAAGGTGGAAGCCCAGAATATTTGCGGTAACGGGTTCGAGTGGAAAGACCACGCTTTTACACCTTATTGAATCACAGCTTGGGGGAAGAGCCAAGTATTCTTTTAAAGCAAACAGCTCTTTTGGAATACCGTTTGACATACTAGGTCTACACCGAGAAACACTGACCCTCGGCGAGTGGCCGAAGCTTTTTGTATTAACTCCTTTTAGGGCATTTAAAGAGCCACCAAACGAAAAAATCTATGTTGTAGAAGTAGATTGTGACAGGCCGGGGGAAGGGAAGTTTTTAGGCGAGTTATTAAGACCCGAGGTCACACTATGGATCTCCTCTTCTAAGACTCACAGCATGAATTTTGACCGCCTGATTGAAAAACGAATATTCCCGTCTGTTGAGGAGTCAATTGCGCATGAGTTTGGTAATTTCGTGATTACCACTCAGAAGTTACTAATAGCAAACGCTGACTATCCTGTCATTAAAAAACAGTTGGCTAGGGTCAAAATAAAGATTAAGGAAGTATCTTACAGAGGATTCTTGAAAAAATACTTAGTAAGTAAAAAGGAGACCGAGTTTCAGATAGGCAGCAAAAAATACACATTCCAATACTTGTTGCCGGAGGAGACGTGCGCGTCGATATTAATGGTATTAGAGCTTCTTGACTATCTTGGAGTCAAACCGGATCCTACTTTTAAAAATTTTAAACTGCCTCCCGGAAGAAGCTCGGTTTTTAGGGGTGTCAAAGGTACAACAATTGTTGATAGCACTTACAATGCCAATTTTGATTCGATGAGTGTTGTTCTCTACGCTTTTGGCGAGATAGAGGCGGAAAGTAAATGGGTAGTTTTAGGGGATATGTTGGAACAAGGTAAGGCGGAAAAAGAGGAGCATGAGAAGTTGGCAGAACTTATTGAGGAGCACAAATTTGATAGGATAATCCTAATGGGTCCGAGAATCTCAGAATACACCTACCCAAAACTTCGAAATCTGGAAAATAGAGGCGTCAAAGTGGTCAAGTTTCTTGGCCCGAGAGAGGTTTTGGACTACTTGGAAGAGGAAATCGAGGGAGGAGAGACAATATTATTTAAAGGAGCAAGGTTTCTTGATGGAGTTATCGAGCACCTACTAATTGATAAAAGAGACGTGGCAAAACTACCAAGAAGAGAGAAAGTTTGGGACACACGGAGGAGAAAATGGGGACTTTAGATAAAATAATTATTGTTCCTGGCTGGACGTATTCTATAGATAGATGGTTTAATTTCAAAAGAATTCTCGAAAAGGCCGGTTATGACATTGAGACTCTTAGTATACCCGGGTTAACAACTCCTAGCAAAAAAGTTTGGAGCTTAGAAAGTTATGTGGATTGGCTTAAACAAACGCTTGATAAAGAAGGGTCAAAGGTTGTTCTTGTGGGTCACTCAAGCGGTGGAAGAATTGTCCTTTCGTATGCTGCCAAATATCCAGATTCCCTCAAGAAGCTTGTTCTTATAGATAGTGCGGGTATTTTCCATAACGAATTGCCGACAAAGCTGAAAAGGTTTGTTTTTAAGATATTCTCGAAGATTGGAAAGAAAATTGGCCTTTTTAAAAACTTTAGGTGGGTTATATACAAACTAGCTAGAGAACATGATTACGAAAAAGCCAGTCTAAATATGAGAAAAACTATGAAAAACCTAATTTATTCAGACCTTTCCCCAATATTAAAAGAAGTAAAAGTTCCAACCCTTATTATCTGGGGCGAGAAAGACAAGATAACTCCTCTATCCGACGCTTTAGTAATGAAGAGAGATATTAAAAATTCCAAGTTAAAAATTATCAAGGCCGCTAGGCATTCGCCTTTTTATTCGCATTCTAAGGAGGCGGCCAAGTTCCTACTAGAAGAGATATAATGCCTATTTTTAATTCACTTGGTTCCAATTACGATTTTCCCTTTGTAGTCAAAAGTCTCTTTGCAACGAATTCTTATGAGAAAAAAAAGCGGCTCGAGAAATTCTTAGGGGAAAAGTACGGCGGAAAGGTCTTCTTGGTTTTTAAGGGGAGAGAGGCAATAGAGTTGGGGTTAAGAAGTCTGAAACTCCCCTTAGGTTCTGAGGTAGCTGTCAATGGTTTCACCTGTTACGCGGTTTACGAGGCAATAAAAGCCGCAGGACTTGAGCCTATATATCTTGATATATCAGGAAACGATTTGCATTTTTCTCCGGAAGAGTTAGAAAAAACACTCAATAGTCGCAAAGAGGTCAGAGTTGTTATTGTACAGAATACCCTTGGCTATCCTTGCGATATTGAGGGGATAAAAAACATTTGCAAAAAGCACAATCTTATATTAATGGAGGACCTTGCTCATAGTGTAGGTTCGGTATATGAAAACGCGAAAGAAGCAGGCACCGTGGGCGATCTTGTTGTCCTTTCTTTCAGCCAAGACAAAATGGTTGATGGGATTACTGGCGGCGCTTTAGTTGTAAGAAATAGAAAAGCTGTGATTTTAAAGATACTCTTGGGGGCCAGAAAGGCGCCTGATGAGTTCAAGTATAAGCTCTATCCGTTTTTGACCATTCTCATAAGAAGTTTGTACGTGTTCGGAATTGGAAAGGCGTTGCATGCCTTCTTAAAGGGGTTTAATCTTTTGCCCGACCCAGTCAAAACACACGATCGAGATATACACAAACTTCCTGAATGGTACTGCGGATTGATTTTTGAGCGGTTTAGAAACTTAAAACAAAACATTAGACACAGAAGAAAAATAGCCAAGATTTACGTAAACAACTTGAACAAAAATGTTGTGTTCCCGTTTAGCAAAAGGGGTGTAATGAAATCTTCGAATAATAGATTTCCTATCTTTGTAGACAAAAGAGATAATCTTATTAGGTATCTAAAAAGCAGAGGTATATACGTTTCAGATATATGGTATGACGCACCGATATCTCCACAGAGGCTTTTGATGAATACCAACTACAAGGTCGGAAGTTGCCCAAAATCTGAAAAAATTTCGCAAGCGATACTTAATTTGTCTACACATATAAATGTTTCAGAAAAACGCGCACTTAATATTTGTGATGAAATAAACACATGGTTAAAATTACCACAAGACTAATCGATAACAAGGTGGAGTGGAAAGAATTTTTGTTAAGTCGAGATTCAGAGACTTTTTTACAGTCGTGGAATTGGGGAGAAACAAATAGACTTCTTGGGAAAAAAGTCATTCGTCTGGGATATTATATAGATTCAAAACTTGAAGGAGTTGTCCAGATAATTAAAGAGGAAGCTCTAAGAGGCCCCCATCTAGTGATAGCAGGCGGCCCCGTTATTGACTGGAGGAACAAACCTTTAATTAATTTCGTCATAAAAACCATTAAGGAATTGGCCCAGAAAGAAAAAGTTTGGTTTATCCGGATAAGGCCCGAACTTTTGGATTCACCAGAGTCAAAGAGTTTATTCGTAAAGTTAGGTTTTGTCCCAGCCCCAATGCATCTTCACGCCGAAAATACATGGGTTTTGGACATAACGCCCGATGAGGAAATCCTTCTTTCCGGAATGAGAAAGACAACAAGATATTTAATAAGGAAGAGTTTAACCATGGGGCTTACGACAGAAGAAACGATAGAGAGCACTAAAGCGAAGATTTTAAAGAAGCTTCAGGACGAAACGGTAGCCCGCCACAAATTTGTCGGATTTTCAGAGACTCTTTTTAAAGCACAGCTTAAGGCGTTTGGTGAAGACGGCGAGGCAAAGCTTTTTATTTGTTATAGAGGGAAAATTCCCCTGGTTGCTGCGATTATTATTTTTTACGGAGATTATGCGTACTACCACCATAGCGGTTCAACTTTGCGATTTCCATCAATCCCGTCCTCCTATTTTTTACAGTGGCAAATAATTCTTCGGGCCAAAGAGTTGGGAAAGAAATGTTACAATTTTTGGGGAATAGCCCCAACAGATAATCCCAAGCACAGGTTCGCGGGAGTTACCGTTTTCAAAAAAGGTTTCGGGGGAGAAAGAATAGACTGGTTGCACGCCCAAGATTTGCCGATTACCAAGCTCTATTGGCTCACTCATATTTTCGAGAGTCTCCGTAGGATTATTAGGAGGCTTGATTAATTAGTTATAGAATTGTCATAATGGAAAGCGCGAGATTATGAATACAGCTAATTTTCTGCCCCTCGCCTTGGGCCTTATTATTTTCTCCTTTCTTATAAATTCCGTTCTGGTTGTTCCTTTTATCGACCTTCTTTATAAACTGAGGCTGACAAGACGCAAAGAAGCTCCCCAAAAAGGCAAGGTCCCCCTTTTTGATAAGCTCCATGATGTTAAGGCCGGTACACCCGTCGGAGGAGGGATTTTGGTAATAGCCACGGTTGTAATTCTTTTTGCCGTTCTTTTGCCTCTTGTGGGGCGTCTCGGGGTTTACATTCAAAGTTCTTTTAACATGGATAAGGAAATATTTATTATTCTTTTTACCTTTATTTCATTCGGCGTCTTGGGTCTTTCGGATGATTTGATAAAAATTTTCGGAAGACCACAAAGGGGAGTTTTGGGTTTGGTCTTTGGGCTTTCCAGAAAAAGTAAGTTTGCTCTTCAATGGGCGCTCGGGTTTTTTATAGCCTACGTTATTTACAAAAACCTTGGGGTTGACATTGTTCACGTTCCATTGATAGACAAAACCTACATTCTGGGAATTTGGTATATTCCTTTTGCCGCTTTCGTAATTGTTTCTTTCACTAACGCTTTCAACATTACCGACGGCCTTGACGGACTTGCTTCGGGGCTTCTCATGATTTGTCTCATCGCTTTCGGGGTTATTGCCGCGGGAAGTTTAGATACTCCCCTTTCTTTATTTATTTCCCTTTGGCTGGGAGCTCTCATTGCTTTCCTCTACTTTAACGTTTACCCGGCAAGAGTTTTTTTGGGAGATGCGGGGGCGCTATCTTTCGGCGCAACGCTTGCTGTAATGGGACTATTAACCGGAGGAATTGTGGCCCTTCTCGTTATAGGCGGTATCTTTGTTCTTGAAGCTGCCTCCTCGGTAATCCAGATTTTCGGTTGGAAGGTCCTTAAGCGCCCGATTTTCCCATTGGCCCCCCTACATCACTCTTTTTTGGCAATAGGATGGGAGGAGCCCAAGATAGTCATGCGGGCGTGGCTGGCAGGAATCATACTGGCGATATTCGGGTTATGGCTGGCTACAATATAATGTGGGTAAAATACGCCTTAAGAAACAGACAAAAAGTTTAGACAGACGTCTTCTTTATCTAATTCTTACCCTAACTTCCTTGGGCTTAATTGCGGTTGCGGATGCATCGGCCCCCCAGGCACTAAGCGTTTTCGGCGATAAATTTTATTTTGTTAAACAGCAGGCTGTCTGGGGAGGCCTGGGAATTATCCTAATGTTAGCCATTTCGAGGCTTAATCCCTCGTTCTGGGAAAAGATTGCAACTCCGCTTTTTTTCTTAAGCATAGTTCTTTTGGTGCTGGTTCTTATTCCCGGAGTCGGGACTAAAGCATTCGGGGCAAGGCGCTGGATTATTCTTGGGCCCATATCGGTTCAGCCATCAGAAATAGTAAAACTGACTCTGGCTATTTATTTGGCTAAAGTGGCTGCAAAAGGAAAATCATCTCTCGCCTTTTTCTTTCCCTTGGCGGCTACTTCGGCACTGGTCATGATGCAGCCCGATTTGGGCACGACTTTCGTGATACTGACTCTCGGGCTTTCCCAGATTTTTGTTGCCGGGGTAAATATCTTTCATTTTTTTGCTTTTGCCGGGATAGGAAGCATAATCGGTATTCTTTTTGCCGTAACCTCCGAATATCGAAGAAACAGACTGCTAACCTTCTTGGCCCAATCACAGGATCCTTTGGGGCGGGATTACCATATAAGACAAGTACTTTTGGCACTGGGCTCCGGGGGTATTTTCGGTGTAGGCTTGGGCGCATCTAGGCAAAAATTCCTTTTCTTGCCGGAAGCAGCAACCGACTCCGTTTTTGCAATTATTGCCGAAGAAGTAGGTTTTATAGGAGCTTTAGCGCTGATCGCGGTTTTTGCATTCTTTATCTTCACTTCCTTAAAAGTAGCATCGCGCGCCTCTGATAAATTTTCCCAAATATTGGGGGTCGGCATTGTTGCCTGGATAGGAGGACAGGCAATCCTTAATATTGGTTCTATGGTTGCACTGGTTCCTTTAACGGGAGTTCCCTTGCCATTTTTCTCCTACGGAGGAAGTGCCCTAACTATGATACTTATTGCATGCGGTATACTTTTAAGTATCTCTAGATACACATCTCATGAAAAAAACTGAAATAGTCTTAACCGGGGGGCATGCGGGAACAACGGCCCTAGCAGTAGTTAAGGAGATTAAAAGGCGACACCCCTCATGGAAAATTTGTTGGATAGGGGCAAAAACGGCCATTGAGGGAAAAAGTATCCCGACTCTTGAGTCACGGGTTTTTCCATTAGAAGGAGTTGAATTTAAACCGATTTTTACGGGCCGCCTACAGAGAAAATTCACTTTTTGGACAATTCCATCGCTTCTTAAAATTCCCTTTGGGTTTGTCCATGCTCTCACTTTACTTACCGCCATAAGGCCCAAAGTTATTCTTTCTTTTGGAGGGTACGCCGCTTTCCCGGTTGTTGTCACCGGGGCACTTTTGGGAGTTCCCGTAATTATTCACGAACAGACCGTAGCGGTTGGCAGGGCAAATAAATACTCAGCCCCTTTTGCTAAAAAAATAGCTCTAGCTAGGGCTGAAAGCTTAAACTTTTTCCCTAAGGATAAGTGCGTAGTAGTCGGAAACCCTATCTTGCCCGAGATTGAGAAAATTTTGCCCAAGAGCGAGATTTCGGATCCTCCCCAAATTTTGATAACCGGCGGGTCAAGAGGCTCAACGACGATAAACTCCCTAATCGCTGAGATTTTAGATAGTCTACTTTTAAAGTATAAATTAATTCACCATACGGGCGAAATTGATTTTCCCAAATTCGAAAAAAGGAGGTCCCAACTGGCAGGTGCAGCCAAAGAAGGGTACGAGGTATATTCCCATATTCCCGCCAAAGACATGCCGAGAATTTTAGAAAAAGCCGATATTTTAGTAGCAAGAGCGGGAGCAAATACGGTCAGTGAGGCAGTTGCGGCAAAAAAGCCCTCGATATTGATTCCCTTGCCCTTTAGCTATCTGGACGAGCAGACAAAAAATGCCGATTTTGCCCAAAAGTTCGGGGTGGCACGAGTTCTTTCCCAAGAGAGCTTAACGGGGCAGAAGCTTCTTAAGGAAATTGACGAGACGGTAGAGAGTTGGCAGGCTACCATAAGTTACGTAAAGACGAAGCTAAGCCCTGATATAGGAGCTTCCGGGCGCTTAGTTTCCATTATTGAGGAGTATATCTAGCGTGAGATACGTAAAGGTAGTTCTGCCTATTCTTTTTATAGCCTTGAGTTTTGCTGCTTTTACTTTCGCGCCGAAATTTATTCAAATTAATGAAGTAGTTTGCCGGAGCCAATTCGGGCCCTGCAACCTGGGAGATAAGCTTTCGGGACTAGCCGGAAAAAGTCTTGACGAGGTAAAGAGGGAAATTAAGTCCGTACTTTTACAGGAAGACTCAATTTCTGATTTTTCCATGCAATTTAAGATTCCCGGTACTCTCGAAGTTGCCGTTATTGAGAAAAAGCCCAAGTTTGCACTCAAGGACTCCTCCTCCAATCTATTTGCTCTGGTTGATAAAGAAGGGAAGGTTTTAAAGATAGTGGAGGACAGTTCCTTACCGCAAGTTTTGACAACGGGTAAGCTTCCCAATGTCGGAGAGAAGGTAAAAGAGGAGTATTTCTTTGCTTTAAATATTGTCTACAACGTTTCCGCTTCTTACGCGGCTGTCGCGGGGAGGATTGAAAATAATAGTTTGCTAGTTAATGTTCCTCAAGGCTACAAAGTAGTATTCCCTTTAAGCGGAGACAAAGACGTTCTTCTTGGAGCCTTAAGACTTCTTATTGAGCGGTTGAACGACGCTGGCAAAGACTCTAGAATTAGTGAGGGGATTTCAGAGATTGATTTGCGTTTCAAAAATCCCGTGCTAAAGTAAAAAGACAAAAATGGCCAAAAGCAAAATTATTGCAGGTATTGAGCTTGGTTCTTCCAAAATTGCCACCTTGGTTTCTCAGGTAACGGTCGACCCTACCACTTACGAAACTAGCATCAGTGTGGTTGGGGTTTCGGCCGTGCCCTCTAAGGGCATAAGAAAGGGGCAGATAGTAGACATTGAAGAGACGGTCGAAGCAACCATTGCCTCGGTTGAAGCAGCAGAGAGAATGGCTGGGTATAACATCGACAAGGCTTTCGTGGCCATAGGAGGAGCCCATCTTCATTCCCAAAATTCCCACGGGGTGGTAGCGGTTTCTGACCCCGACGGCGAAATTTCGGTTGACGACGTTACGAGGGTAATAGAGGCCGCTTCCGCCGTTTCCTTGCCGGCTTCGCGTGAAGTAATCCACGTAATTCCCAGAGAATTTATAGTAGACGGTGAGGCCGGAGTAAAGGACCCGATTGGGATGAGCGGCGTCAGGCTTGAAGTTGAAACCCACATTATTACGGCGGCAGCAGCCGCCATTAAAAACCTAAGCAAAGCCTTAAACGAAGTGGGGGTTTCTGTTGAAGATTTGGTTTTTAGCGGTCTATCCTCTGCAAACGCCGTTCTATCCTCAACCGAAAAAGAGCTTGGATGTGCGGTTGTCGACATAGGAGGAGGGACTACATCCATAGCCGTTTTTATCGAGGGGGGACTTTCCTATTCGGGTGTAATTCCCATAGGAGCCAGGAATGTCACCAACGATTTGGCAATTGGACTTCGGGTTTCCTTGGAGTCTGCGGAGCAGATAAAAATTGCCCTCTCAACCGAGGCTACCAAGAAAAAAGAGGGAGAGGTAAGCGATATGCTCGATATCACAGATACGGGTGCGTTAGAATCCAAAAAAGTTTCCAAAAAAACCCTTTCAGAAGGGATAATAAGGCCTAGATTAAACGAAATATTTACAATGGTGAGAATAGAGCTCGAAAAAGCGGGGATTGCAAATAGGATTCCGTCCGGCGTAATAATTACCGGAGGAGGAGCAGAAACTGTGGGGGCAAGCGACTCTGCCAAAAGAATGCTTTCGCTTCCGGTAAGAATAGGAAAGCCCAAGGGAATAAGCGGCCTAATTGACGACATAGTCAATCCGGCCTTCGCAACATCCGTGGGGTTACTTTTTTACGGGGCAACCCTGGGGATTCCCGAAGGGGAAGGGACTTTTTCAAAAAATATCAAACTTACTTCTCGGGGAATAGCCAGTAAATTAATAGAAACAATAAAGAATCTTCTGCCCTAAAAAGGGGGACTTGCCAAACTGACTTGCCCGCGTTAAAATCCCCCTACACACGATTATATGGCATTGGTTAAACCCGATTCCGCTAGAATTGCCAAAATAAAGGTAATTGGCGTAGGTGGGGGTGGAGGAAATGCAGTTTCCTCAATGGTTGAAGGAAACAGCATCAACGGAGTTGAGTTCATCGCGATAAACACCGACTCCCAGGTACTTCTTGCCAACAAAGCTCCGACAAAACTTCAGATAGGAGAAAAAATTACAAAGGGGCTCGGCGTGGGGGGAAACCCGGAATTGGGAGTACAAGCGGCGGAGGAGTCCGTAGAAAAACTAAAAGAAGTATTGATAGATTCCGACATGGTTTTTATTACGGCCGGAATGGGAGGAGGAACGGGAACGGGGGCTTCTCCTATTATTGCCAAGTTGGCCAAAGAGGCGGGTGCTTTGACCGTTGCAATTATCACCAGACCGTTTGCTTTTGAAGGAACAAGAAGAATGGTCATTGCCGATGACGGAATCGAAAAATTGAGGGAAGAGGTAGATACCCTCATTGTCATTCCCAACCAACGATTAATGGACGTAATCGACAGGAAAATGACTCTTCTTGAGGCCTTTAGAGTGGTGGACTCGGTTTTGGGGCAGGCAGTAGGAGGAATAGCCGATATTATAACTACGGCCGGCCTTGTAAACGTTGACTTTGCGGATGTAAAGGTAATAATGGAAAATTCGGGAACGGCTCTACTTGGTATAGGAACCGGGGTAGGAGAGAATAGGGCCCAAATGGCGGCACGTGCAGCTATTTTTTCTCCGCTTCTTGACCTTTCCATAGAAGGCGCTAGAGGGATTCTCTTTAACATTGCAGGAGGGGGCGACTTAACAATGTTTGAGGTGGATGAAGCCGCAAGAATTATTTCTTCCTCGGCGGATCCCGACGCAAATATTATATTTGGGGCGGTAGTTAAAGATGAGCTTATAGACCAAGTAAGGATAACGGTTATAGCTACGGGTTTTGACGAAACAAGGGCAAGGCTTGCAAGCATAGCTAAACCGGTAGCACCTTCTATGCAGGGTGTCATCAGCGAACCTCCGCTGCCGCGGGAACCCGAAGAAGACGAAGAGGAGGCAAGCGTCGAAACTTCGGAGGAAGAAGAAGGAGCCCCCGAAGACGTTTTTGGAGAGAAATTCGAAATCCCCGCTTTCTTGAGGAAGCATTAGCCTTTCAAGCATCCCTTCTTTCGTGTAAAATAATCCCAATAATGGCGAAAAAAGCATATTTTGAATCGGTTGATGTCAAGGTCGACTTCCCGGCCCTCGAGAGAACCCTACTCGAATATTGGAATAAAAAAGGGATTGTAAAAAGGTATTTAGAAAAAAACAAAAACTCCAAAAGATATTTTTCATTCCTCGATGGACCCATAACAGCAAATAATCCCATGGGGATACATCATGCTTGGGGAAGAACTTACAAAGATCTTTGGCAGAGATTTAAAAACATGCAAGGGTTTAGGCAGAGGTTTCAAAACGGCTTCGACTGCCAAGGACTTTGGGTTGAGGTTGAGGTTGAGAAAGAACTTGGATTCAAGAGCAAGAAAGACATTGAGAAATTTGGGGTTGCCAAGTTTGTTCAGCTTTGTAAGGATCGAGTCAAAAAATATTCCGAGATCCAAACAGAACAGTCCAAGCGTTTGGGTTACTTCATGGACTGGGACAATTCCTACTACACATTGTCCGATGAGAACAACTACATGATTTGGCATTTTTTGAAAAAGTGTCACGAAAAAGGACTTATCTATAAAGGACATGATTCCGTTCCCTGGTGTCCCAGATGCGGAACGGCTATTTCTCAACACGAGATGTTGACAGAGGATTATAAAGAAGCGACCCATGATTCCGTTTATGTTGAGTATCCGATAAAAGGTAAAAAAAACGCCTATCTTCTGGTTTGGACTACGACTCCATGGACTCTACCTGGAAATGTTGCCGTAGCTTTGGATGCCGATAGAGACTATGTAACGGCAACTGGGAATATTGCAGGAAACACCTATTACTTAAATGAATATGCAGCCAAAAGACTGGGACTTAATATCGAGAAAAAGATAAAAGGAAGCGTGCTTGTCGGACTTAAATATTCTTCCCCCTTCGACGAGCTTTCCAGGATTAAAAAAGCTTTGGGAAAGTACGAACATGAAGTGGTTGCAACCGATGAGAAAATTTTGCCGGTTTCAGAAGAGGAGGGGACAGGATTTGTGCATGTTGCCCCGGGTGCCGGAACCGAGGACTTTCAGTTGGGGAAAAAGCTTAACTTGCCCGTTATCGAGCTTATCGACGAGGAAGCAACATATGTTTCCGATTTGGGCGAATTTTCGGGTAAAAATGCAAAAGAACATCCGGAGATAATACTTGATTATCTCAAAGAAAAATCAGGATACCTTTTTGATATTGTTTCTTATACCCACCGCTACCCCGCCTGTTGGAGATGCAAAACCGAACTTGTTTGGAGGGTGGTTGATGAATGGTATATAGCAATGGATCCTTTAAGGGAATCACTAAAGAAGGTAGCAAAAAAAATCAATTGGATTCCTAAGTTTGGATTAAAAAGGGAACTTGATTGGCTGAATAACATGCACGACTGGCTGATTTCCAAAAAAAGGTACTGGGGATTGGCTCTTCCCATTTGGGAGTGTACCAAATGCGGACATTTTGAAGTCATTGGGGGAAAAGATGAGTTAAGAGAGAAGGCGGTAGAAGGCTGGGAGAAATTTGACGGAAATTCTCCCCACAGGCCCTGGGTGGACGAGGTAAAAATTAAGTGCGAAAAATGTGGTGGGACTAGTAAGAGAGTTCCTGATGTGGGAAATCCCTGGCTTGATGCAGGGATAGTTTCTTTTTCAACAATATCGTCAGACAATAAAAGCGAACCCCTTTACTGGAAAGATAAGGGGCAGTGGGAGAAATGGTATCCCGCGGATTTTATCACGGAGAGCTTCCCGGGACAGTTTAAAAACTGGTTCTATTCGCTCCTTGCCATGAGTACCGTCTTGGAAAACTCGGAACCTTTCAAAACCGTACTTGGTTTTGCAACTCTTTTAGGTGAAGACGGACGCCCCATGCACAAGTCCTGGGGAAATGCAATTGAGTTTAACGAGGGAGCCGATAAAATCGGGGTTGATGTAATGCGCTGGATGTACACAAGGCAAAATCCTTCCGAGAATCTTCTTTTTGGCTACACGACAGCCGACGAAACAAGAAGGCGCTTTCATCTAAAACTTTGGAATATATATAACTTTTTCGTTACTTACGCCAACCTTGACGAATGGAAACCGGGAGAGAAATCAATCATTAATGATTCTTACTTAACAACTCTGGATAAATGGATTATTTCAAGACTAAATCAAATGGTTAAAAGAGTTACCGATTCTTTGGAGGCATACGACGTTTATTCGGGAAGCGCAGAAATAGAATCTTTTGTTGATGATTTGTCTCTTTGGTATATAAGGCGCAGTAGAGATAGGGTTGGTCCAGCCGCAGAAGGCGAAAAAGACAAAGAAGTTTTCTATTCAGTTACCTACTTTCTTTTAATGAATCTCTCTAGAGTCTTAGCTCCTTTTACTCCGTTTATGGCGGAAGAGATTTATAGAAATCTAACAAAAGAAGAGTCGGTTCACCTTTCTGATTGGCCGGAAGTAATCAGTGAGGTAAAGGAGGAATTGATAGATGAAATGAAAAAAGCTAGGGAAATTGTTGAGAAGGTACATGCGGAAAGGAAGATGGCCAAAATCCCGGTCCGCCAACCCTTGGCAAAGTTTGAAAGTAACGCCCCATTTGAAATAAAAGATGTGGGAATAATTTCCTTGGTAAACGGAGAAGTTAACGTAAAAGAGTGGATTCAGAAAAAGGGGACAGAAGTTAAGGTTAAACTTGATACCAAAATAACACCGGAGCTGGAAGAAGAAGCAAAAGCCAGGGAACTGATTAGGAAAATCCAGGAAGAAAGAAGAAATTTGGGTATGAATCTTACCCAAAAAGTTTCCGTTTCAGCCCCTTGGGTTCCAACGGACACAAAACTTGTTCAAAGAGTTAAAAATAAGACTTTGACAGAAAGTCTAAAAACAGGTGAGTTTAAAGTGGCTCCTTTTTAATGCAAAAAATCACATCCAGTATCCGCGTAGATTCTCTTTTTTTCTTGGGAATAGGGTTTTTGGTTCTTCTAAGTATGATTGTTCTTGGGTCTATTGCGCCTTTTCTCTTTCCTCTATATTTTTTTTACCTTATTTTGGCCTTCCTGATCTTTTTTCTTCTTTTTCAGGTAGACTTTGAAATAATCTCTCTTTTTTCGAAGCATTTTTACATTAGTTCCATAGTATTTCTTGTTTTACCAATACTCATTGGCCAGATCACAAGGGGAGCAATAAGATGGATTCCATTAGGGCCTTTAACAATTCAGCCCGCAGAAATCGTACGACCGTTCTTGCTGGTTTTTTTTGCAAACTACATTATTAGTAGGAAGTTAAATCTCAAGAGGTTTATTAACGCGATTCTCCTTCTGGCCCTTCCCACCTTTCTTATTTTGATTCAACCTTCGTTGGGTGTTGCTGTCTTAACCGTGGTGGGATTTGTCGGAGTTCTTTTGGCGGCCGATATCAAAAAGAAATATTTTTTGTATGCGATTTTAGCTTTCATTGCACTCACCCCTCTTTTTTGGAGGATAATGCAGCCGTATCAAAGAGAAAGAATTCTAACTTTTATTAACCCCACCAGCGATCCATATGGAGCAGGATACAACGCACTACAATCAATGATTTCGGTTGGCTCAGGAAAGCTCTTGGGAAGGGGACTGGGGAAGGGGGTTCAGACCCAGCTTGCTTTCCTACCCGAAAAACACACGGACTTTATTTTTGCGGCAGTGGCAGAAGAACTCGGGTACCTTGGAGCGGGGCTACTTCTTCTCGGAGGATTTTTTATTTTATCTAGACTCGTTTCCATTATTGAGAATGCTTCCTCACCTGCGGGGCGGGCCTACGTTTCGGGATTTTTCCTGACTCTTCTTGTTCAAACCTTCGTGCATGTTGGAATGAACCTGGGGCTTTTGCCAATTACGGGTGTTCCTTTTCCTCTTGTTTCTGCCGGAGGCAGCTCCCTCCTTGCTACATTTATTGGACTTGCGATTGCTTTCGGGGCCAGAAAAAGGTTAAAATAGCCAGTCATGAAATACGCAGTAATCAAATACCAGGGTCACCAATACAAAGTTGCCGAAGGTCAGGAGATTTTGATTGATAAGCTTTTAGATAAATCCGAGCCCGAAGTGCTTCTGGTTGCGGATGACGGTAAGGTCAAGGTAGGCAAGCCTATCTTGAAAGAAGCGAAAGTAAAGATAAAAATCTTGGCCGAGGAGGAAAAAGGCGAAAAATTGGACATTTTTAAATTTAAGGCCAAGTCTCGATACAGAAGAAAAACAGGATTTAGGCCCCGTTATTCCAGAATACTCATAGAAAAAATCTCCCTAGCCTAACAAATTATATAAATCTATATACTTCTGGTCTCTTGACAGCTGTGAAAATATTGTTTATAGTGCGTCTAATTATGGCGCACAAAAAAGCAGGGGGGAAAACCTCACAACACGTTAGCCCTTCCGGGAAAAGGCTTGGGGTAAAAATGTCTCACGGCCAAAAAGTTGCCCCCGGCATGATTTTGGTTCGCCAAAGAGGAACTCCGATTAAGGCTGGAGACGGTGTAAAAGTCGGCCGAGATCAGACTCTTTATGCGGTTGCCCAAGGAGTAGTGAAATTTAAGCAGAAATTAGGCAAAAAGTTTGTTTCGGTAGTTCCTAAATAAGCTATGGCAGAAGAAGTTGTCCAGATAGACATTTTAGAGCTTCAACAAAACCCACTTCAGCCCCGTGGGTCCATTACCCCGGAAAGTTTAGTCGACTTGGTTGATTCGATAAGAGAGCACGGCGTTCTTGAACCCTTGATCGTTGCAAAAACTCCCGCCGGATATCAGATCATCGCAGGGGAGAGAAGATGGCGCGCTGCAAAACTTGCGGGAATGAGCCATGTTCCTGCAATTATCAGGGAGACTTCTCCCAAGGGAATGCTTGAGATGGCTCTTGTGGAGAATGTTCAGAGGGTTGACCTAAATCCTCTAGACAGGGCAAAAGGATTCGAAAGACTAATGAATGAGTTTGGCTTAACGACAAGTGAAGTTGCAGTAAGAATTGGTAAATCCGTAGCCTATGTTTCAAATTCTATTCGTCTTCTAACACTACCCGACGCATTGAAAGACGGACTTCTTTCGGGGCTTATTTCTGAAGGCCACGCCAGGGCTTTGGCTGCAATCGACGACCAATCTCTAATGGTTGAGGCTTATAAAATAATTCTTAGGGAGAGCGGTTCGGTAAGACGGGCCGAGGAGCTGGCCAGGCGAATGAAAACAAAATCTAAGCAGTCGATGGACAGAGTGGGAATAAGAAAGGACCTATTAAGGGTAGTTTCGGAGGAACTGGATAAAATGCAGGAAGATATGCAAGTTTCCCTCAATAACGGAATTTCCGATGAAACAAAAAAGAGCCAAGTTAAACTCGTTCGTTCCCGACGCGAAACAAGAGTTACTTTAGTCTTTAAAGGCGGCCTAGAGGAGACAGAGGATAGGCTTCAGAAGGTATATAAAGCGGTAACAGGCGAATAACAGCGTTACCGCTTAAATATTATACTTCAGCTTTGCTATTACCCCGGCTGAATTCGGTGGCCAGTAGATAAGCCAAGCTCGTCCCGTAATTTCTTTCTTTTCAACAAATCCCCAGGCTCTGGAATCGGAGGAATGGGGCCTATTATCTCCAAGTACAAAGTACTCACCTTGCCCAACGCTAACGGTTGCGTCCTCCGCTAAAAATCCGCCTCCACTGGTTATGACATTGCCGGCAAGATAAGATTCCTCTAGGGGAGTACCATTTATATATATCTTGCTGTTTTTAATTGAAACTTGCTCACCCGGGAGAGCGATTATTCTTTTTATAAATTCTTCCCCCTCATTTGTGGGGGCTTTAAAAACTATGACGTCTCCCCTTTTGGGTTCTCCAAAGCGGTAGGAAACCTTATCGGTTAAAAGATACTCCCCGTCCGGGAAATTCGGGTGCATGGAAGCGCCCTTTATCTTATGAGGCTGAAGAATTAGAAGATAAACAAATAGAAAAATGGCAACCGCAAATACGATTACCTCAATGATGTCCAAAAAAAATGCGCCGAGACGCTTAAATATCATAGTCTAATTATATGAAGTTTGGTTTAGCTCTGACAAGAAGGGAATTATCTAACTTCATTATTTTTTGTGCCAGCCGTCTTCTTTTACGAGGACATCGTGGGCGCCGCTTTCTTTTAAACCCTGGGGACTTATTTGGATAAATTTTGCCCTTTTCCAAAGCTCCTGGATATTTCTTGCCCCGCAGTAGGAGAATCCAGAGCGCATATTTGCGGCCATTCGTTCGATAATAGGTTTTACCGGCCCTTTGTAGGGCACGACACTTTTGACTCCTTCTATGTGTTTAAGATAGTTTTTACCGGTACCGTTTATATTTTTAACGTGTTCCTTTTTTTCTTCTAGCGAGGTTGAAGCGTTATATTGCTTATATTTTTTACCGTCAATTTCAATAAGCTCCCCAGGCGCCTCATCACACCCTGCAAACTGGCTTCCGGCAATTACAGCTGAGGCGCCGGCTGCAAGACCCTTGACGATATCTCCGGAATTTTTGGTACCTCCATCGCAAAGAATTCTTCGTCTAAATTTTTTAGCGGCCTTTGCTCCTTCCAGAACAGCAGTAATTTGGGGAATACCCACGCCCGTTTCGATTCTCGTGACACAGATAGTTCCAGGCCCAACACCTATTCTTACAGTGTCGGCTCCTACCTTGAATAAATCGCACGCTCCCTCAAAAGTAGCAACTACACCGGAAATGACGTCTACCGACTTTCCAAATCTTCTTTTGAGTTCGCGCGTTGTCTCAATTGCTTTGCGCATAGCCGCATGGGCAACATCTAGAGTAATAATGTCTGCTCCTGCTTTGACCGACATTTCTGCTCGCTCCATTGCTCCATTTCTGCAGCCAACCGCTGCGCCCACAGCAACTCCGCTTTTTTTAACCTTGTAGACCATGTCTGCCTCTTCTTCTGGAGAAACAAACCTAGGTAAGAATCCGATTCCACCCAGTTTTCCTAATTCAATCGCCATTTCAATTCCCGTTACATCGGTCATATTGATGCTTATAAGGGGAAGTTTAAGGGTAACCCGCGGAGAAATCTGGGTAGTTAAATCTACATCTTGGCGGGAGTTTACCTCGGAGTAGCAAGGTACCAATAAAACGTCGTCGTAAGAGAGGCCTAAAGGAATTTTCTGATCCATATTTGCGTAATGATATGAATCATTACATTTAACTTTAGCCGATTGTGAAAAGGATTGTCAATACTATCCTCCGAGAAAAGGAAATGATAAAATATTCATCTAATAACCGGTCGCGTAGCTCAGCCGGTTAGAGCGTACGGTTCACATCCGTAAGGTCCCAGGTTCGATTCCTGGCGCGACCACCATGAAGAAGATTATCTTTTATCTCATCTGGCTTCTCGTTATTTCAATCGGACCATTAACCGTTCTTAAAGTTACTCCATTGAGTTATGCATTGACTACCCCCACATTAACCATTAACTTTTTTCAAAGAATTGTAGGTCTTTTGGCTTTTTCTATGCTTTTTTGGCAGATAATTTTAGGGGCTTTTATGCAAAGACTGACAGAAAAATTGGGAGGCTGGATTTTTAAATTCCATGTATTGGAGGGAGCGGTTGCTTATACTCTGGTTTTACTTCACCCTTTACTTTTTGTCTTATTCAATTTCAAAACAAAAGGAATATTTGACCCATTCTATGTTTTTACGGATGTATGCGTACTTTGTGCAAACAAACTAGAGTTTCTCTACACACTTGGAAGGGTCGGATTTTGGCTAATTACTTTGGCAGTTGTTGCTGCAGAGCTTCGCACTCAACCATGGTTAAGGATTCATTGGAGAAAGTTTCATATCTTTAACTACTTCGCCTTTTTACTGGTGGCAGTTCATGCAAGGGGAGTAGGAACCGATGTGAGGTTTGTTCCCTTTGTCTGGTTTTATTGGATTGCCGTTATTGCCGTCGTTCTTACTATTTTTTACAAATTCCTCTATCCGAAGATTTCCAAACTACTTCCCTCTCAACAAAAATTAAAAGAGGCTAAATAGCAATTTTATCTTTCCGTAAATTTTCCAAGAGGTCCCCTTTAGGTTGAATTCGCTTTTTTAATTGGATTTGGTATCTGGCGCCTTACTGTCTATCCATTTTATCAAACGCCACAAGACAAAAGAGCCTATCCCTGCACCCACAATCCAGTCGAGGGCAGACCTACCTTCGGTGGTTTCTCCTTTAACTTCTGGCGATGGAGAAGGCGATAGAGAGGATGTGCTGGTTGGAGATAGAGTGGGAGTATAAGTGGGCGATAGTGTTGATATAGGCCTTGGTGTGGGCGTAGGAGTAGCCACAACAAAAATGGTAGGGGTGGAAGTTATTCTTATAGTGGGCGTGGGCGTTCTAGGAATGTAGGCACAAGTACAGCTCGGGCTATAAGTCCCGTCATTACAAACTTGCCTACCCACTGACGTGTCGCAACCAGCGACTCCACCGTGGTAAGAACAACATCCGCTTCGGGCCTGAGCAATATTTGGAAAATATGCCAAAAGGATTACCCCGACTATTAGTGTTAAGAGGTAAATTGTGCTTTTCGTTCTCATAACTGTTCGCATGCTTTAAGCTCCTTATCTCTCTGCTCGTTCACAATAAATGTGCAGGCTTCTGCCGCTGATGAGCCCCCAAACTGAATATTGCAATTGAGTACTTGCTGGTTGTAGTACTCATTGACCCTTATCTTGCAGCTATTTATCTCTCGTTGTATCTGGTCCAAAAGAGCTTGGTATTCCTCTGGCGACATAGTAGGTTGAGGCGTTGAGGTAGGAGGAGTATATGTGGGAAGAGATGAGTAGGAACCAGCTTGTTGTTGCCAGGTAAGGCATTGTGCTGGAGAAATATAATTATAAGTTTGCGAATATCCTAAAACTGGATAGTAAACAGTACACGGGGCGTAATTGGGTAATGTATTATAGCTGGGAGTTTTAGCTTGGTTAGCAGATGCCTGGTCAGCAAGGCACTTTGTTTTTGAAAGATAAAAGTACCATTTATTCCCAATTTGACAGCAGGTTGTTTGTGTACACTCGCTTTTCTTCATCTGCCTACTGCCGCCGCCACACTCAGCCGATATACCACAGTTTATGATTGGGTCAGTGTTTTGAACCGTTGGATTGGCTACAACGCCTTTCACTTCGGGGGTTGCAGTGGGAGATGGTGAGGTAGTTACCTTTAACGTGTCATAATTATTAACCTTGGCAGCGTTTTCTAGATTTATCACCCTCTGGTTTAGAAATCCGGCAACGACTATTAGAATAGCGACACCCCCAGCTATATAATAGGAAAGCCTGTTTGTAGCTCTGGATTTACTAGGCTTCTTACTTTTTACCAATCTGACCTTCCTTTCATCTGGGTTTATCGCGGCACCAAAGAACGTAAAGATGCACATTAGGATAAACGATGCAACCCCGACCAAGACGTCAACTAAAAGAAAGTCAGAAAGCGTCTTGGGGTAGACTTGATTAGGCTGTCCTGCTCCGATTATTACTCCTACGATATAAAGACCGATAGTTCCCAACCAAATATAGAGCAAAAGTCTGGCTATCCGAGGCAGGCTCTCATTTAGCCTATTTCTCACGTTATTATGGGAATCTGTGCAATTATAGCATTCTTGCGGGGTGCCACAGTTATTTTATTCCGAGCTTCAACGTCGTAGAATTTACCGAAAAATTGAGGGAACTCGAAGCGACATTTACATTACACAAGAGCAGAAACAACGAGTTTCGCTACTCCACACCCTAACTCACTATTTATTTTTTATACTTAAACCACTAAAGTGCAGTAGTGTACGACAAAAGTATTGTTGATAGTTGACTTTGTGAGAACAGAGTCCTATATTGTTTTCAGTAATCCTACTGCCCTAGGTACTATGAATCATTCAAATACTAGGGCTATTAAGAAGTAAACCACGATTAAGTCGTGGTTTTTTTGTTTGGTAGGATTACGAAAAAGAAAGGGGGTGAAAAAATAAATATATGAAAAAAATATTAGCAGGCATTTTAGGAGTTTTGTTAGTAGTCGGTGTTGTATCCGGTTCAGCAGCAGCTTTATTTTCAGCAACAGCTAATGTAAACAATGTGGCGATAAGGGCTGGAACAGCAGGTCTTGAATTCTCGCCAAATGACAGCACATGGTCAACAAGCTACGAATTCCCAGACTGGCTTGCAGACAACGTTTATCCAGGTTATGCCAATAGCGCAACCTTCTATGTAAAAAATACAAGCAGTGCAAACATAGGTTTAAAGGTAAGCGCCCAATTAATGTCAGCAGCTTATGGATGGAATGAGTTTAAGGA
>Ga0315291_10000476_pt1 | contig 52939 bp, 49 predicted proteins | sample YL17G12_20_MG_FD_203070 | JGI IMG/M metagenome (GOLD analysis project Ga0315291, IMG submission 203070) | Sediment microbial communities from Yellowstone Lake, YNP, Wyoming, USA - YL17G12_20 | ecosystem: Environmental > Aquatic > Freshwater > Lake > Sediment | place: USA: Wyoming | collected... | reverse complement strand
AGGGTAAGGCTTGGAAAAGTGTTATTGGTGATGATGGGGTGCGACGGTCAATTATGACCGATGAGCCCACAAAGGGTGTTCCAATGCCAGATGTTTGGGAAATATCGATGATAAATCCTGTAGGGCTTGAAAGAACGCTAATAAATTATCCTACCCAAAAGCCAGAAGCTCTTCTTGAAAGAGTTCTTCTGGCAAGTAGTAACGTTGGTGATGGTGATATTGTTCTAGACCTTTTCGCCGGTTCTGGAACCGCCGCCGCTGTTGCCGAAAAGCTTGGCCAAAGATGGATTACATGCGATTTTGGGAAACACGCCATCTACACGATTCAAAAACGCATTCTGAATATCTCCGATTCAAAGAAACTCGGCATTGGGGATAAGAAGGAAAAATACGACCAACCGCCTAAACCTTTCTGTGTTGTATCTGCCGGTGCCTATGATTTCTCGCATGTGATGGACTTGCGCAAACACAAAGACGTATATATCGCATTTGCGCTTGGCCTGTTCCAACTATCCCGCGACGAAGAAAAGGCAAAACGCTTCAGGCTCTCAAATATTTACGCCGAAAAGGATGGAAATCCGGTTGAGGTTTATCCAATCTGGGATGAACATTTTTTGAAAGATGTCCGAATTGATGTGGCATATCTCAAAGGCATTATCACCCAGGCCGGTGGCCGTCTTAAAGGTGAATATTATATCATCACCCCCGAGTCCTGCACTAATGTCGGTGAAACAAAGCTCAAAAATAGCGAAGGCAAGAATGTCACATTTAAGTTTTTAACCTTCCCATATAAGGTGCTTGAGGACGTTTCGCGCAAATTGGAGCTTCACGATCAGCCCTCTTCACAAAGCGCGGTCAATGAGTTGATCACATCAACAGCCTTCTATTTTAATGAAGATGTAGAAATTGATGTTGTGCGAATTAAGGACGGACTTAAACTAACAAAGTTTGAAACGAAGATTTTAGACAAACAAGGCAATAGATTTTCTGGTCTTGACGGGCTGGCAATGATCCTCATTGATCTTGACCACGAGAAAGACAAACCCTTCGATATGGATCAAACTATATTTGCAAAAGACATTGCAGAGGATGGCTCATTTGTCGTGCCCGGGCTCACAAAGAGCGTTGCGGTAATAGCCATTGATAAACACGGTAACGAAAGCAAACCTTTTATTGTGAAATAATAATTATGACCGCAAAAAAAGCCAAACACATACAAACTGTTGAGAAACTCAATCTTTCGGAGCATACGCTTTCGATCAATGCCCGCAAGTGCAATTATGACAAATTCCGTTTTGCCGATATTGAAGATTATGTCCGTGCCCTGACCTCTGGTCGTGAATATCAGTATGACGCGATAAAAGAAGTAATGACATACCTTTGGGGCGGAAGCTACAAGACGATCGAGGATCTGGCGCGTGAGAATTGGAAGCTAAAACCCCATATTCGTGAAAGATTCGGAACCGAGGAGCTTTTCCTTGGGCATATGCCTCTACGCGACCGCCTTTCAGGTGTCGTTCATATGGCTACGGGAACGGGCAAATCCTATGTCATATTTGCAATAGCATATCTATCCGTTGTGCTAGGGCTTACCAAACGTGTATTGGTTCTTGGACCATCCTCAATCATAATAGAGGAAGGCCTGCGTGATAAGTTTGAAAAGTTGATGCATGATCCGAAATTAAACGAACTGTTGCCGAGTGGATACCGTAATCGGGTTATAAATCTCCTAACAGACAATGATGCGATTGAGGATGATAGTATTGTAATAGAAAACATCAACGCGACTTATACCTTTGGCGGCATTCAAGACACTCTCTTCCAAAATATGACAGATGTCCTAGTATTGGGTGATGAAATACATCATGCGTATTCACATTTAGTATTTAACGAGGGTCAGCTTGATCTGGAAGCAAAAGCGAAAAAGGAGGAAGAAAGCGAGCGCCTTTGGATGAAGTTCTTGCGTGAACACAAGGAAATCACGCGACATATTGGCTTTACTGGAACGCCATACAATGCCGATGACTATTTCGCTGATGTTATCTTTGATTATTCAATTAGAACGGCGATTGAAGAAAAATATATCAAGGAGATAAATCCGCTCTTAAAGACCGAAGACGCCGAAGGCGATCCGGTTCAATGGACGGATGACAAACGGTTTGAAGTGGTTCTTAGAAATCATCTGGATAACAAAAAGAATTATTCTTATATCCGCGACGGCAAGCCACAAGTAAAGCCCATCACCATGTTTATTTGTCCAACGCAGGCGAACGCCAAGGATGCGACCGAACGGTTTGTTCGGTTCTTGCGCAATTGGGAGAAAAATGAAAATGGGGCCTCCGGAACTGACTCGGAAATAGAGCAATTAGTGCGGGAACGCGTTATTTGTGTTGTGTCGAACATCGTGGAATCAGAGTACAAACCTCAACTTGACCACATCGAAGAAATAGATCCAGAAAAGATTGGTGGCAAGGTTGAATTTGTCTTTGCAGTGAATAAGCTCTCCGAAGGATGGGATGTCGAAAACGTATTCCAAATCGTTCCGATGGAAGAACGAGTTTTTAATTCGAAGCTTCTTATTTCTCAGGTGCTTGGTCGCGGACTACGTATCCCCCGCAAAGTTTCCCATCTTGAAATAATGCAAACATATCCGCGCGTGACTGTGACAAACCACGAGAAATTTGCCAAGCACATCGAAGAACTGATGGATGCTGTTGTCCAGTCAGATATGCATATTGTTTCAGAACCTATTCCCGTTCCAGTTGAGGGTGAGCCGACAGGAAGAGGAAATAATCACTTTACAGTCTTCAATCTGAACTATCTTTCAGCTTCAAAGCTCGAAGATGCGCCAGCATCAAGTGAACAACAGAGCATGAACCGCACCCTTATACTTGGGCCACAAGATCTTTCAGACCCAGTAACGATCGAATTCTTAAAGGATACGAAGCAATACGTATTCAAGAAAAAGACCGTTACTGTAGATCGTGTTGTCGATGATCTTTTCCGAAGATTTAAAAATCGTGAGTGGGAAGGCGTTCACTTTAATTTTGGCCAAGGAGATATGGAACGGTGTCCGACAGAGCAGGAGATCCGCGCTGTAATTATTGATGCCATGGAAAAGGCAAAGATTACGGGAAACCGACTCTCTGAAGAGAATCGTCAACAAATCGATCTTTATTTTAATCAGTTTCTTCCACGCGGTAAAAAACAACGTGTATTTGTCAATGTTCTAGGCGATGTTGTGCCTATTCCTACGACGAATCTTGACCGATCAACTATACGTCTTGGTGAGTTGGAGAGAGATGCAACCGTATTTTTGAGCGAAGACTACGAAGCTGAACTTGATGCGAAGACGAAGCGCGTTTTGCAACATTTGATTGAGGCAAGGACAAAGACTGAAGAGGAAAAGAAGCAGTTATCACTTATTCAATTCGACCCCAATGATTATCTAGGGAAACATAAGGAATATGCAAGGTCATTGGTTGCGGGTGACCCTCGTTCACCATATATTATCAATCCGACAGTTCTCAAGTCGCCACAAAGCGCTGTGCTTGTATCTCATTCACCGGAAAAAGCATTCGTATTTCTATTGCTTGAGCATGCAAAATATTTCAGATCTTGGATAAAATCACCCGATAAAGGTTTTTATTCGCTTGATTATGAATATTGGAAAGGTGGCAAAGACCGCGTCCGGCGCAGTTTTAATCCTGACTTCTTCATTGTTCAGAATTTAGCCAGTTATATTGCTATTGTTCGCGACAAGGCTAATCCTGATGATCTCGCAAAACTAAGAACGCTCGAAGAGGAAGGTATTGAAGAACTGGTCCGGGTAGTCGAAATCAAATCAGATGAGGATGATGATGAAACCATTCCCGCGAAGGCAGAGGCAGGCCTTGCGCACTTTAGTTCGTTAAATCAAAAACTCCGCGATACTAATTCGCCAGCAGTTGATCCGTCCGTTCGCGCGCACCTAAAACAGCACTACACATTTGATCTTCTGCGGCCACGAGCATATCAGCATTGGGTTAGTTTATTAAAAGAGGGAAGGTCGGGTTGATAAAGGATAAAGGGGACGTTCCCCTGTTTCAAAAAAGCTACCCTCCTAATTGTCACCTTAGCCTACTTTTCCGGCCGCTTGCAATGCCGCAGGGAGGAGAGTAAATAGCGGGGCGATAAGTACATATTTTTTTGAATTTGATCTATGATTGGTTGGTTCAAGATGCGAGCAAATGCTCTGTGCATCCATGGTATGTAGATAAATATTATGGGACTTCCGTATTCATTTTTTTCGCTCTCTAATTTTCAGCTTGCCTTTAAAAGGGTTACTCAAGGTCAAAACCAAGAATATAAAAGCTGGTCACGTCATTTATATTCATCCTATTACCTTTCTCTCAAGGATAACCTTGAGGATCTTACAGATGACATTAAGACGGGAAGGTATAAACCATCCGTTGCCACATGTGTTTATCAACCCAAAAAAAGTGGTATACTTAGACCAATTCGCTTACTTTCTTTACAAGACCAGATAGTTTACCAAGCGTTGACAAATGTTATCGCTAAAGCATTTTATCCTCTTCAAAAGAAATTTGCCTTTAAGAGATGTTTCGGTGCAATATTTACTGGAGGAAGTAATCCATTTTTTTATCATAACTGGAAATCGTGTTTCAAGAAATATGAGAATGCAATTATTAAAACATTCAAAGAAGGGAACAAATATGTGGCAGACTTTGATCTAGTTTCTTTCTATGAACTGATTGATCATAATCTATTAAATAAAGTGCTTGGAGCGCAGGTTGACAATAAGGAAATTCTAAATCTACTTGAAAAATGTCTTCAAAAATGGACCGAAAATAACACAGGAGCCTGCCTTCATCATGGCATACCACAAGGTCCCGAAGCATCTGCTTTTCTGGCCGAATGTTTCCTTTTTGGTTTTGATCGGATTTTGTTCGGCAATGTTACTTACTTGCGATATGTAGACGACATTAAGTTGATGGGTCGCGATGAAGCACAAGTAAAGAGGGGGCTTCTTAAACTCGATATTTTATCAAAACAGTATGGATTAGTTCCTCAAGCTCAGAAAATTGAATGTAGGCAGATTTCCAGCATTAAAGAACTTCGCAATAGTATCTCAAGTAGTTTGGCAACCATTCAAACCCATTCACTAGTAAACCCTTCTACACATAAACGCCTGGAAAGAATGTTTTCTAGAAGCATGTCAAAAAACAACGGTGTGTGGACAATTACAGATGAGAGGTCGTTCAAATTTTCAATTGGAAGGCTGAATAGACGCAAGCGAATTCTTGATAGACTTGTTCCATTCATTGATAGGCGGCATGATCTCGCATGGTTGTTTTCAAATTATTTATACAAGTTTCCTTTAAACAAACACGCCGCCAGTATTGCTCTAATGGCTTTAAATAGAGACCCCATATATGATGCTAGTGCAGCTAGATACATTGACGCCTTAGACGTCTGCATTCCTCACAATAGCGGTATTCAGTATCGAAAAACACTTCATGAAGTTAGAAAAAGATCTGAAGAAGACGGGATAGGGCTTTCAATTGCTATATCTTATTTTCTTGGACGTAGATCATCGATCTCCGCTGTGACAAGATTGATTGAGAGACAATCAAATCCCATAGCGAAGTGTATTATTATTGATAAACTATTTGGTAGTGAAAACAAAACACCATTTAAAATCAGTCAGGCTCTGCCTCTTATTATAGCTGAAACGGAATCATCTAATCCCGATCTTGCAAGGTTTTGCGCAGGTCTGCTGATTGATATATGGCCGTGGACACCTGGGAGTTGGAAGCCCAGTAAAAAGGTAAATCGTGCCGTCAAACTTTTGCTAAAAGGACTTGGGTTGCGTGAAAAGAAACCAAAAAAGGAAAGTGTAATAGGTATATTTTTTCACGAACAGATGAAAATTGGAGTAAAGTTGTCTTGGAACACTATGTTGGGACGCGATTTGAGAACTGCGGAAGTGCGTTGTTTAAAACTGCAGGAAGCGTGGATGCATGATCCTACGAAATGGGTGATGACACTTGATACTTTTAATGAAGTATTAATTAGTTCTTTTTCGAAACAGCATCCCGCTCTAAGAGCGGCTTACTCAAAAGCTATTCCACCCGGGAGACACCATCCTGATTTTGGTGCGTGGTTAAACCAACGGGATTTAGCAAGAGTTGTCCCAAAGTGTGCTGCATGGCTTCTTGATATTCATAACGCAAGATCGGAGTCGTATTTAGCACATGCAAGAAGTAGGAAGGGTAAAGTCACAAAGGAGATTACTTACAAGAAACGCGACGATTTGCACAAACGTTCCCAATCTGCATGGGCGGATTTGATTCTTGAATGGAAAAAAATATGATGATAAAGATAAAGGAGATAAAGTGTTCGTTGGTGAATTCAATAGTCAAGTGCAACGCACGGTCTTAAAGAAAAAAGGGGCGTATCCCGTGGAGCAAGTGGGCGTGGATGAAAAAATGAACCCGATGCCGTCAATAGCGGACTGGGTACATTCCGCCTTCTTTTTGAATACGCGATAGCCCCACCACTCTTGTGCTCCCGATCTCGACCTTTGTGTGCCAGTGGTGATGCCCGAAAAAAGCGAACCGCGGCACTGTCTTTCTGATGAGCTCTCCAATTTCCGGCCTGCCCAAGTCCACGCCATCTCTGATGACAACACCGTCTGGCGCCTCATGTGTTAGCAGGATATCGAACGGGACCTTGTCAATCAGCGCATTGATGTGCGTCTCCGTGTAATGCTTGAGCTTGCTCTGCGACAGGTCGGCAGGGGCATACTGAAAATATTTTGGTGAATAGTTGCCGCCGAGTGCGCCGACGCGAATGACCCGGCTGCCGATATTGATGGGGGCAACCTCTCCCTGCGGGAGGAGATGCAGCGAGGGAATGATCTCCTTTCCGGCGTACCGATGAAAGAGCATGGCGTCATCGTGGTTGCCAAGGATCGAATACGTCGGGATGGGCGCGGAGCGCTGCTCTTTGAACCATTGGGGAAACTCGCCGGGCCCCCCATGCACCCTGACCGCCTTGTCGACGTGACTGTCCTCCGAATAGACCTGAAGGTCGCCGACCTGAAGAATCGCTTCGATAGGTTCCTTGAGCTCGTCCTGAAGCTTCAACGCCTGTTCATAGAACAGGCCGATCGCCCCATGAACATCACCGGCTATTACGATATAGGGCATAACTTTGGAATCACGATGACAATCGACTCAAGTAGTGTGCAAAAACCGGATCGGATAGTCTCCAACCCTTTTCTATCTCCTGTTCGACAATGCCCGCATCCAAAAGCTTTTGAAGCATCTTCCCAACGCCGGATTTGGATATTCTAAGTTCACGTATGAAATCCGCTCCATGAGGTTCCGCGACAAACCCCTTCTTGGCTATAGTCATGAGGAGTTCCTTTTCGCCTTCGCTCATACCCGTCATTCGATAGGCATACGCCTGTTTTGCCTCAACCATATCGTTCAATGCTGTTTCCACATCGGCGGTCTCAAGAATTTTTCCCGAACATCGTTCCTGTATCCACGCTCCAAGCTCGCAAATGGCGTTAGGCACATGGCACATGCGATCAAGCAAGTATTTAAGACCATCTGCCGAGATGTTTATGCCCAAAGGTTTAAGCCTCTCCGAAAAATACGGCTCCCATGCTTCATAAGCTATAGGACTGAAATGCATTTCATCGCCGAATTGAAAGAGAGGAGCGTTTGAGTTTCCAAACATTCTTTCCATCAGATGTCGTTTTGAACCGAGGATGAAAATTGATGACTTAGATAACTGCTGTAAAAAAGAACGGATAAGGCCTTCGGCTTCCGGAACAAAGATAATGTCCTGAAATTCATCCAATATTAACATCAACGGCTGTTTATCCGAAAGCTCTGTAATGCCATCCAAGAGCGAAAGGATATTTTTGCGGTCGTCATCCGAGCGCAAACCGATACTTACAGACGGCGCACTCGTTATGGGATCGACATCAATGCGCATGGATAATTTTTTAAACATGTCCGCAGCACGTTTCAAAAGATTTGCAGGTGAAAATGATTCGGCAAGAGCGCGACTAAGACCGTGTTCGAGGCGGGCAGCGATTGAAGACAATGACTCTACTCCCATAAAATCGACTGCTAGAACCAGACGTTTTGGGTGAGCTTCACTCATGGCCGACCCCACGACGTTCTTGACTAGAGAAGTTTTTCCGTAGCGCCTGGGCGCAAGCAGGACGATTCTCTTATTCGCCTTTGCTGCAGCAATGAGGGCGGCGATCTCCTTCTCCCGATTGCAGATATCCTCTTTATCGAGCAAGACATCGTACTGGAAAAATTTTATGGATTTTTTGTTCATGGTCGCAGCATAACAGAATATGGTCCTAATGTCCACCATTAGTGGTCCACTAATAGTGGACCACTAATAGGAGACTTTGGTGGTGCCGGTTTTGTGGCCATTTTTGTGACCACTCGACTCCGAAATTGCCCGTTTTTGTCCGTTTCCCTCCGACGCAAGAAAATGGCTTAACTCTTTGTTTGGTTTGACAAATTCAACAATCACAGCTACTTATCAAATTGGGCCCATTGGCACTCATAACCGGGTGGTTCCAGGTTCAAGTCCTGGTGGGCCCACATAATTGTTCGCCGCGTCACATGACCAATATCGGCACACTCAAGAAGTATCACGCATACCTGCTTCCAACCCTGTCCTTTTTTCTGTTCGCGATCCTCTTCGATATCGTGATCGCGCTTCTTGGCCTTGCGAACCCCATGCTCACAAGGGTCCTTTTCGACTACGCGTACCAGTTTAAAAATCTGACGCTTCTCAACGTGACGATCGGCGCTATCATCGTCACCTATTTCCTGTATTTTTTTATCAATGTCGTCTCCGATTATCTGCAGGTCTTTGTGGGTCAGGAGGCGACGGCCACGCTCACCAGCAACGTCTTCTATGCGATCCAGTGCCTGCCGCTCCGCTTCCATCATGAAAAGAGCGCGGGCGACCTTCTGATCCGCATAACGGACGATGTCTACAATACCATAGCGATGGTGATGAGCATCCTGCCGACCATCATCATCGACGGCGGAAGATTCATAATCATTTTGCTCATCGCTCTCTTCATAAACCCCAAGCTTACTTTTTTGGCGCTGCTTTCGGTCCCCCTCTATATCCTTGAGACAAAATTTTACGCAACCCGTCTGCAGGGCGTCGAGGTGGAATCGATCGACGTCGATTCGAACATCTACTCGCGGGCGCAGGAAAGGATCGCAGGCATCAAGACGATAAAGGCGTTCGGCCAGGAGCGCGCGGAAACCCTCTCCTTCGGCAACCTCATACGCAGGCGCTACCGCGTGCACGTCAAGGGGAAGGTCTTGGACGTCTTGCGCACATTCACAAATTCGATCACGCTGCAGATGTGGAGCGTTTTCCTCACGTGGTACCTCGGCTATCAGGTGGTTCAGGGGCAGCTCACAATCGGCGAGATCGTGGCACTTATGCTCTACCTTGAGCAGTTGAGCGAACCGATCACCTCATTTTCGAATCTTGCGACGTCATGGAAGACGAGCCTGGTGTCGATGCGGAGACTCTCCGAAGTTTTGGACTACCCGTCCGAGGCCTCGCTTGAGGCGGGCGGCAAAGATCTCACGCTCTCCAAGGGCGACGTCAAGACCGATCACCTCTCGTTCTCATACGCGCCCGACGAAGAAATATTGCACGACATCAAAATCAATTTCCCGCCGATGAGTTCAACTGCAATCGTCGGAGCCTCCGGATCCGGAAAGACCACACTCGTCAATTTGCTGATGCGCTTCTTTGATGCGACGAAGGGCGCGATCTACATCGACGGGCAGAACATCTCCGAGGTGCGCATAAGCTCTCTTCGGAACCGCGTCGGCATGATAGCACAGGAATACGCCCTCTTTGACGGGACCGTCCTTGAAAATATCCTCTACGGGAACCCGGACAAGACGCGCGAAGATGCGATGGGGGCCGCGAAACTCGCCGCCGCATACGATTTCATCGCAAAATTCCCGGAGGGCTTCGAGACGCAGGTGGGCCCGGGCGGATCGTTCCTGTCGGGCGGCCAGCGCCAGAGGGTCGCAATCGCAAGGACGCTCCTCAAGAATCCGCAGATCATTGTGTTCGACGAGGCGACGGCGTCGCTCGATCCCGAAAGCGAGTTTCACATTCAGGAAGTGATAAGCAAGCTGCAGGTAACTAAAACGATCATCATAATTGCGCACAGGCTTTCGACGATCAAGACCTCGGACCGCATCCTCGTGCTCGAGGACGGGCGATTCGTCGAGCAGGGAAGATTCGAGGAGCTTTTGGAAAAGCGCGGCGCGTTCTACCGCTACTACTGGAAGCAATTCGGCGGGCTCGCCGTCTTCAGACAGCAGCTGGGGCTTGAGATGGAGCGTGCCGCCCGTTACGGATCGCATTTCTGCATCGCCATGCTCAAATATCTGCGCTACGAAAAGATGACGGGTGAACAGGGGTCAAGCGCTGCCGATGCCTTCATTGAGGAGCTGGACTACTTCATAAAAAAGAGCATCAGGATGGGCGACAACAGCGCGACGCTTGAACACGACACGATACTCATTCTGGTCCCGGAAATAAGGCCCGACCAGCTGAAGAGCTTCTTCGAAAGGCTCACCGGAATCCTTGCAAAGCCGCCGGAGGGGGAGCCGCAGATCGTAGCGGAGGACATGCTCATGGTCGGCACGCGCGTTTCAAAACAGCTTTTCAGGACACCGGAGGAACTTGTGAGGGCGCTCAAGAAAAAGGCGGCGGCGCTTAAAGTGGATCACGGAAATACCGTGATCGATGAAATGGAGCTTATACCGAATGCAAGACCTTGAAAAAAATATTCTGGACCGCCTGATAGACGACTTCTCTTCGGAGGATCTGAAAAAGCGCGTGTGGGGAATGACGCTTTTGGGGCTCGCCATCTGCGCCGCGATCGCGATCGGCGGATATTTCTTTTTGAATTACAATTTCACGGTCGAGGCCGGCGGCCCTGAAACACCTTTCTGGAAACTCCTCTGGATGGGAAAGTAAAACAAATCACAGAGAGTTAAATCCACAGATTACGCAGAAATAAATATAATTTGTGAAATCTGTGTAATCTGCGGATTATGCATTTAAATCATACATGAAATTCCAAGGCCCAGCCGTCTTTCAAGACGTGATCCCTTGCGATCTGCTGACCGTCATGCATCCCCTCGCCCCAGACGCGCGCATATTTTAACTGTGCTGCAATCTCGCGGTGGAGCCCCTGCGCCGCATCGAGCATCGTGCTCCCTATGGGGAGGATGAGCGGATCCTGTTTCTCAAGCTTCTTGCCGGGCGCCTTCGTGTAGACGCGTATGATTTTCAGATGATCATAAAACTGTCTTGGAAGTGTGTTTTTTATATCTTCTCCCGCCGCCGAAATTTTCATGAGCGGAAAACGCGCGGCAAGCCACTCTTCGAAGATTGGAAGGTTGTCTGCAGCTTCGGGCAGCTCCGCCTTGTTGCCCAGGATGACCGTCCTTAAATATACGGCGCCGACCTTTCTCTCTTCAGCCTCGGGGATCTTGTCCACCAGAAAGATGTAATGTTTCTCCATCTGTTTCAAAATAATATCCACCGCGTCCAGAAGATCGGGCGAGGCCAGATCCACGATGACGGCGGCAATGTCCGCGTTCCTTGCGATATCGGGCACAAACTGCTCAAGAGCGGTGTCGGTGATCGCCGGGAGCTCAACAAGCTGTATCCTTATATCTTCAAAGGTCATCATCCCCGGAACCGGCATGCGCGTCGTGAAAGGATACGCCGCAACCTCCGGCGTTGCGTTCGTCAGCGTGCATAAAAGTTGCGATTTGCCGCCGTTGGGGGGACCGATGAGGACTATCTGGCCCGCCCCCTCGCGCGGGATTGAAATGCTCTTTCTGGCTCCGCTCTTCTTTTCCTTATCGCCCGCTTCTTTCATTTTTTTTATCTTCTGATTGAGATCGCTTCGAAGCTTGTCGGTGCCTTTGTGTTTGGGCATGATCGCCATCATCTCTTCCATGATGGCAAGCTTCTCCTCGCGCGTCTTGGCCTGCCTCAAGCGCGTTTCAGCTTCGTGGTATTGTGGAGGTACATTGGTCGGCATGCGTTTCTTTTAGCGTGCCGGAATTGATTACGCAAGGGGCTTGACAGCACACGCCGAAAAGAAGCAAAGAAGGTTTGGGAGGTGACCCATGATAGCTGCCCAGGAGCTCAAAAAGGGCCACGTCATACGCCACGAAGGCGCGCTCTACAAGGTTCTCATGGCCGATTATCACGTCGGCGGCGGCAAGGTGGGCGGGATGGTCCATGTGAAGATGCGCGATCTGAAGACCGGCCGTCTGACGGAGCACAGGTTCGCGTCCCACGATAAAATGGACGATCTGGAAACACAGCGTCAGGACGTCGATTTCATGTACGCGACAAAAGACGAATGTTTTTTCATGAACCCTGCAAATTACGAGCAGGTCTCCATTTCAAAGTTGAGTTTGGACCACGTCGTGAATTATCTCAAAGAGGGGATGAAGGTGCAGATGGAGTTTTTCGACGGCAACCCCTTATCGGTCGACATACCGCCGTACGCGGATCTCGTCGTGGCGTCCACGGCCGCTGGAATCAAAGGTGAAACAGGCGACAGCACATACAAATCCGCCACGCTGGACAACGGATTGGAAATCCTTGTGCCGCAATTCATAAAGACGGGCGATCTCATCAAGGTCGAAGTTGAAACCGGCAAATACATTGAGAGGCTTCAGAAGAAATAAAATGAAACTTCAATCTCCCGCACTTCTCGTTATAGACATGCAGCGATATTTTCTCGATCCCGAAGCGGATGCTTTTTTGAAATCCGCGCGCCCGATCATCCCTAACGTGCAAAAAATCATCATGAAATTCCGCAAACAGGGGCTGCCCGTAATTTTTACGCGTCACGCACACCGTAAAGGCGAAGAGACGGGGCAGATGGGCAGGTGGTGGAAAGATGAATTGCCGTGGGACGGGGATAAGCAATCCGAACTCATCCCGGAAATCAAACCCGAAGCCGGAGAACCCATTATAACCAAGAGGCGCTACAGCGCATTCGAGCGGACGGAAATTGAAGCGCGCCTCAAGGGATGCAACGTGAACACGGTCGTCCTTTGCGGCGTGATGACGCACTTGTGCGTCGAGACATCGGCCCGTCACGCTTTCATCCTGGATTTTCAGCCCGTGGTCGTATCCGACGCATGCGCGACGCAAACCGAAGAACATCATAAGGCATCGCTGCTCAATTTGTCACATGGATTTGCTCATGTTGTGGATACGAGAAAGATAATATCAATGCTGGAAAATTCGAAACACGAAACCAAAGCATGTGTGAATCGTGAATCGTGAATCGTGGATCGCTGTTCGATGCACGATACACGAACCACGATCCACTAAATGCACTTCGAATTATGGCTATCGATTTTCTAATAATCGGCGGCGGTCCGGCTGGAATAGCCGCGGCTATTCAAGCGGCGAGACTCGGCCTCTCCACAACCCTTATTGAAAAGGATCGTCTCGGCGGACAAGCCAACGCCGCGCCGTGGATCGAAAATTATCCGGGATTTCCGGAGGGGATTACAGGCAAAGAACTTATGACTTATTTTGAGCGACAGCTCAAAAAGTGGCCGGTTAAGGTAATCTTCGATGATGCGAAAGACATCGAATCTTACGATGCAAAAAGCGTCCTCCTTGCAGTCGGACTGACGCCGAAACTTGCCGGCATTCCCGGTGAAATTCCGTATGGCGATCCCGACCGGATCGATCACTCCGGAAAAGATGTCCTTGTTATAGGCGGGGGCGATTCCGCTTTCGATCTGGCTTGGAGCTTCGCGAAGAAGGCGCGGGGCGTGACAATTGGCATGCGAGACGGGACTCCAAGGGCCCTTCCGAAGCTTGTCGATCGTGCGATATCCGGCGGAGTCACGATAAAAACCAATTGGCGGCCTTCAGATGCTTCGTATGAAGTCATTATCTCCTGTATAGGCAAAGAAGCGAGCCATCCGTTACTTGAAAAAACAAAAAAGGCGCCGGGTCTTTTTTTGGCCGGCGATATTTGCCACAGCGCCGACAGACATATTGCAATCGCAGCGGGAGACGGCGTTGCGGCCGCCCAGAGTGCATACAGGTTTTTAAATCAGCCACAGAGACACGGAGACACAGAGAAATACAAAAAAATATAGTTTTGTTTTCCTCTGCGTCTCTGCGCCTCTGTGGCGCTTTTACAATTATGGAAATCTTATCAAAAACAGGCGATCCTAATATTGCCGAGGTATTCGTTGCGCAGTTCAGGGGCGACAAAAATCTTCTGGCCGAGTTTGTGGATTCAAGAGACCCGAATCTGCCGAAAAAAGATAAATGGGTGATAATTGTTTCTACTCAATTCGGATGTCCGGTTGAGTGTCTGATGTGCGATTCGGGTGGAAATTATCAGGGCGATCTGACTGCAGGTGAGATCTTTGCGCAGATTGATCACGTTATCGGTTGCCGTCCAAAAGGCCTTGCGAGCCATTGCAAAAAATTCAAGATCCAGTTTGCGAGGATGGGCGAGCCGGCTCTGAACCCGGCCGTGCTTGATGTAATTAGAGAGTTGCCGAATCGCTACGACAATCCAAATATCATCCCCTGCATCGCAACGACAGCACCGCTTTCGGCATCGGCGTGGTTTGGTAAGCTTTTGGAAATCAAAAAATCAATCTACGCCGGCAAATTATTTCAGCTGCAGTTTTCAATCAATTCAACGGACGAAAATGAACGTGATCGTTTGATGCCGGTTCCCAAATGGAATTTGTCGCAGATTGCGCAATACGGAAACAGATTTGTGGAAAACGGTGATAGAAAGGTGAGCCTGAACTTTGCACTGACCGAAGGAGTTGCAGTCGACGCCGAAGTAATTTCGCGCCACTTCGATCCAAAGAAATTTTGCATCAAAATTACACCCCTCAATCCGACGGAAACGGCAAGCGCATCGGGCCTCAAAAACGCCATTCCGCTGTCAGCGTCGCATAACGAGGCGTCCGACGCCTCGAATATAATGAGGGCATTGGGCCAAAAGGGGTTCGACGTGATTCTGAGTATAGGCGAGCCAAAGGAAAACCAGATCGGCTCCAACTGCGGCCAAGCCGTGAGAAAACTTGCTCACAAAACAAAAAATCCACAGATTCCGCAGATTTCGCAGAACTAAATATAATCTGTGTAATCTGCGTAATCTGCGGATTTAAGAAACCTGCATGACCACTTTGCCACTTTTGCCTGAACGCATCGTTTCCATTGCATCGAAGAATTTGTCGAACGTAAATTTGTGGGTGATGATTGTGGCCAAATCCTTGCGGAAGCTTTGATTCTTGAAGAGCTCCTTCATCTTGTTCCAGTCGCCCCACATGCGGCGGCCGTAGATGCCCTTGACTGTCGTATATTTGAAAATAATTTGTTTGGAGACGTCAATCGTCGCCGGCTGCAAGTAGACGCCAAGAAGGATCATATCGCCGCCGGCCCGCAATAGATCAAAACCGTGCGTCAGCGCGTCCGTGCTTCCGGACATTTCAAGGACAACGTCCGCGCCCTTCCCCTTTGTCAGCTCGAATATCTCCTTTGTGAGCGCGTCGGTCTCGCCTTCGCCGAACACTTTCGTCGCGCCCAGTTTTCGCGCAAGCTCGCTGCGATATTCATTTTTCTTTTCGACCGCAAAGATATTTGCGGCACCCGCATATTTGCAAAGCAGGACGCACATGATGCCGATCGGCCCCAATCCCAATATCACAACGTCTTTTCCCGCGACATCGGTTGAATATACCGAATGGACCGCGTTTCCCAAAGGATCTTGAATGGAGCAAAGCTCGGGCGGGACATCCTTGTCATTTTGCCAGACGTTAGTTGCAGGAATGCACGCATACTCTGCAAACACACCCGGCACATCGATGCCGAAGACCTTCATATTCTGGCAGACGTGCGCCTGTCCTATTTTGCACTGATGGCAATGGCCGCAGGCGATGTGGCACTCGCCCGATACGTAATCGCCGACTTTTGCAGTCGTGACATTTTTACCGACTTCAACAACGTGTCCCGCAAATTCATGTCCGTAAAGAAGCGGCGGTTTTATTCTCTTTGCCGCCCAGCTGTCCCAATTGAATATGTGAACGTCAGTGCCGCAGATGGAGGCAACATCAACTTTGATCAGAACATCATTCGGGCCCGGTTTCGGAACATCGACAGACATCATCTCCGTGCCGTTCGGTTCACCTTTTACTTTTACGACAGCCTTCATCTTGGCCATTCCAACCTCCAATTCACCGCGGAGAACGCAGAGATCGCAGAGGAAAATTAAATTTTATTTTTTCTCAGCGGGCTCTGCGACCTCTGCGGTTAATACTTATTTAATAACCTTAAACTCCCTTCCAATTTTAACAAACCTCTCGATGCCGTAATCCAGATCCTTCTTTGAGTGGCCGGCGGATAGCATCACGCGGATCCGCGCCTTGCCCTTCGGAACCGTGGGATATCCGATCGCCATAGCAAATACTCCCTCTTCAAAGAGCCGCTTGCTCATGCCATGCGCGACATTGGCCTCGCCAAGCATGACAGGCGTGATCGGCGTCTGTGAAATACCGATATCGAATCCCGCCTCCTTCATCGCGGACTTAAAGTATTTGCTGTTGTCCCAAAGTGTCGTCACAAGTGTTTCACTCTTTTCCAAAAGTTCTATCGCCTTCAGGCAGCCCGCGGCTTCAGATGGAGACAGCGCATTCGAGAACAGGAACGGACGGCCGCGCTGCTTGAGCCATTCCGCAATTTCGCGGCGACCCGCGACGAATCCGCCCGCGCAGCCGAAGGCCTTCGACAGAGTTCCGACCTCGATGTCGATCCGCTCGCCCAGCCCCAGATGATTCACGACGCCGCGCCCGCCCTTTCCCAGAACCCCTTCACCATGCGCGTCGTCGACCATCGTCACGCAATCATATTTTTCGCCGAGCGCCGCGATCGACTTCAGATCCGCGATGTCGCCGTCCATTGAGAAGACGCCGTCGGTAATGATGTATTTCCTCTCATAATTCGGATTCTCTTTTATTATGCGCTCGAGATCGGCCATGTCGTTGTGCTTGTAACGGAGGATCGGAGCCTTAGTGAGGCGGCAGCCGTCGATGACCGACGCGTGGTTCAGCTCATCGGAGAAGATCACGTCCTCTTTTCTTATGATGGCGGGGATCACGCCGGCGTTCGCCAGAAATCCGCTCTGGAAAACGACGCACGCCTCGCGCCCTTTGAAGCGCGCCAGCGCCTCCTCAAGCTTTATGTGGAGATCCATCGTTCCGGCGATCGATCTGACGGCACCGGCCCCGACGCCGTATTTATCCACAGCATCCTTTGCCGCCTTTATCATCTCCGGATGATTTGCAAGGCCAAGATAGTTGTTGGACGAAAGGTTCAGGAGTTTTTTACCGCCAATGGTGACCCAAGGCGAGTTTGCGCCCTCAAGCGTGCGGATCGTGTTGTAAAGGCCGGAATCCTTAAGATCGGCAATATCCTTCACCAGGAAATCGAGTTTCGGCATAAAATTCCTCCCCTTTGTAAGGGGAGGCAAGGTGGGGTAGATCTACCTCCCCTATCCCCTCCTTACAAAGGAGGGGAATATATATTGGCAAGCGGATAAATATCCGTTATTTAATTAAGGTCAACCAATTTTATGGCAGAGGGTGCGTAACACAATGAGGTTCGTTACGAAAACGCCGATTTTGGAGCGAGACAAGGAGGATGAGCAAAAAGCCCGGAGGCGTAGCCATAGAGCTACGTTGAGGACTTTTTGCGAAACCCGACGCAGTCGCAGCCCAAAATCGGCGTTTGCAGTAGAAGCTCATTGTGTTACGCACCCTAAAATATTGATCATAGGCCCCGACCCTGAAACAAGGGAGATTTTAAAGCTCCGCTTTGAGGTGGATGGTGTTAGTGTTTTGACGGCCCTCGGGAGCGGCGATGCCCTGCCTCAAATAAAAAGCAAAAAGCCCGATGCGGTTATCGTCGATCTGGTTGATTACGATTCAGGCGAGATGAAGGAAGTCTCCGCGATCGTGAAGGCGACCAAAAATACGAAAACCGGTCTCGCGCTGCTCTGGCCGCGCGGAGGGGTGGAGTCGCCCCCCAAAACCGATCTTATCGTCAGAAAACCCTATGACCTGAACGTGCTTGCCAAACAGATGGGCAAACTTATTAGTAGCCCCAAAACGTCTTGCTCATCTCGTAGAGGTTCTCGTCGACGGTCTTGATGCCCGCCGTCACTTCAGACAGCGGCACCTCAATTATATCCTTGCCCCGCAGCGCAACGAATACTCCAAAACGCCCCGCGTGAATTGCGTTCATCGCGGCAACGCCGAAGCGGGTCGCAAGCACGCGGTCACGCGCCGTCGGTTTTCCGCCGCGCTGGACGTGGCCCAACACCGTCACGCGCGTCTCATAGCCGGTCTTCTTCTCTATGGCCTTCGCCAGGACCTGACCGATGCCGCCAAGCTGCACGTGACCGAACTCGTCAACCCTCGAAGATGAGAGTATCTCCTCTTCCCTCACACCCGACTTGATTTTTGCGCCTTCCGCCACGACTATGATGCTGAAGAACGCGCCTCTCTTATGTCTTCTTTCGACAACATCGCATACTTCATTTATGTCAATGGGCTTTTCAGGTATCAAAATGCAATCCGCGCCGCCGGCAATCCCCGAATATGTTGCGATCCAGCCGGCGTGCCTGCCCATCACCTCGCAAACCAGCACGCGGTTGTGCGATTCGGCCGTCGTGTGCAGGCGGTCCACGGCGTCGGTTGCAATCTCAACCGCCGTATCGAAACCGAAAGTGAAATCCGTTCCGTTCAAGTCATTGTCGATCGTCTTGGGGATCCCGACTACCTTAATGCCGTTGTCGGTAAGCTTTTTCGCGATGCCCAGCGTGTCTTCGCCGCCTATGGCGATGATCGAATCCAATTTCATTTTCTTTATGTTATCGATCGCCGTTTTTGAGGTTTCATCGTCCTTGAAGATGTTCGTGCGCGACGTTCCGATGATCGTCCCGCCGCGGTAGAGGATTCCTGTAACTGTCGCACGGTCAAGCGGCATCGTCTCCTTTGTCAAAAGACCCTTCCACCCGTATTTGATCCCAATCATCTCATAGTCGCTCCCCAAAACAATCGAGCGGCGCACGACCGCGCGTATCACTGCATTGAGCCCCGGGCAATCGCCGCCGCCTGTCAAAACTCCAATCCTCTTTGTCATACACTCTCCTATTTTTTCTTTGTCTTTTCTTTTTTCTTCGGTTCCTCTTTTGCCTCTTCGCTCCCGAAAACATCCCAACTCTTGAGATAATCAAGGGCGATATTCACCTGATAGTCTTTTGACAATCCTTCAGCCGCCTTTTTTTCGATGACGCGTTCTTTGGGCGCCTCAAGGTGATGGGCCAGCGCCTCTTCGCTGATTCCTTTTTTCTCCTCGACCTTGGGCGCCTCCGCCGGGACAACCACATCGGGCGTGATGCCCTGCGCCTGAATCGAGCGGCCGCTCGGCGTGAAGTAACGCGCAACGGTGAGCTTCAAGCCGCTTCCGTCGTCAAGCTCAATGACGGTCTGCACGGAACCCTTTCCGAACGACTGAAGGCCCAAGATCATCGCGCGCTTATTGTCCTGAAGGGCGCCGGCGACGATTTCCGACGCGGAAGCGGAGCCGTGATCCACGAGGACGATGACGGGGCAGGTGACCTTCTCACCTTCGGCAGTCGCCTCCCTTTTGTCTATTTCCTGGCCGCGGCTTTCCGTCGTCACAATCACGCCCTTATCCAAAAAGAGATTCGAAACCTCGATCGCCTGATCCAATAGCCCGCCGGGATTTCTCCTCAAATCCAGAATCAATCCCTGCAGCGCTTTCTTTGCCTTCAATTCGTCGACGGCCTTCCTAAGCGATTTTGACGTATCCGACTGGAAAGAGCTGATGCCCACGTAACCGTAACTGCCGTCGAGAACCTCGTATTTCACGCTCGGCACGTTGATCTTTTGCCTCACGAGGGAAATTTCGACGGGCTGCTTTGAATTTTTCCTAAGGACCGAAAGCGTCACCTTGCTGCCGCGCTTTCCGCGCATCTTTGTGACGGCCTGCGTGAGATCCATGCCTTCCGTCGTTTCGCCGTTGATCTTCATGATCCTGTCGCCGGGCTCGACGCCGGCCCTGTCCGCCGGGGAGCCTTTTATAGGCGCGACGACGATCAGCGCGCCCTCCCTTATCGTGACTTCGATTCCAACGCCGTCAAAGCGCCCGCTCGTATCGACTTTGAGTTCTTTAAAAACCGCGGGGGACATGTACGCGGAATGAGGATCCAGCGTCATGAGCATGCCGCGGATTGCGCCTGCGATCAGCTTTTGCTCATCAACTTCATCGACATAGCTGTCCTCAACGTAGCCTAAGACTTTCGTAAAGACGTGGAGGGACTTGAAACCTTTTTCGGTTAAGGCATAAGATGAAACGGGAATCGAAAGCAGGAAACCTGCCGTGAATACGGCCAATGCAACTCGAAGGGTCCGAAACGGGCGCATTTTTGCCTCCAAAGATCTGAAAAGCGTTTATAAATTAGTGATTTTCTAACATGGGGCCCGAAAAATGCAACGGGAAACTATAGAGAAACGTGCCTGATGCCGGGCAGGTCGTTATGTAAAAACCGGCGGGCGACTGTTTCAAAGCGGGCAGGAAGATCGGTCACATAAATTTGATATGTAGCGCTTGAAGCGGTTTTGTTTTGTGCTCCTTCATCTTCAAGCATCGACTCGAGGGCCTTCGCCGTCGCCTCCGCGGAATCGATCAGCGTGATTTCGTTTCCAATCACGTCGCGGATGAGCGGCTTGAGGAGCGGATAATGCGTGCACCCCAGAATCAGCACATCGATTCCTTCGTCTTTTATGCCCGAGAGATAGTGTTTCGCGGCTGCGTGGGCGACTTCGTTATCGATTAAGCCCTCTTCGACAAGCGGCACAAACAGCGGGCAGGCCTGCGACACGACGCGGATATTGCCGTTCAGCTCTTTCAATGCGCGGGCGTATGCGTCGCTCGAAATCGTCGCTTGAGTGCCAATGACACCGATTGAACCCTTCTTTGTCGCCTTTATCGCCTCCTTTGCGCCGGGGAGGACGACACCGAGTATGGGGAGATCGAACTTCGATGACAGCGCAGGCAGGGCGAGAGCTGACGCCGTGTTGCACGCGACGACTATCGCCTTGACGTCGCGCTGTTTGAGAAACGCGGCGTTTTCCAGAGAATATCTGATGACCGTTTCGGCAGACTTTGTGCCGTAAGGAACGCGCGCATTGTCGCCGAGATATATGAGCGACTCGTTGGGTAGCCGCCTTTTTATCTCGGCAAAGACGGTCAGCCCGCCGATGCCGGAATCGAAAATCCCTATTGGTTTATCAGATACTGCCATGCGCCGCGCTATAACGGATAGGGCGAAATTTCGCAACTTATAAAATAGTCCGCTTTGCCTGCCCTGCTTGCTACACTTGACATAACCGCTTTTCCGCCTGTATTATCCGCCAATTCACCCCGTTACAATTTTCATCTAAGCAGTTTTTGTATGATGGGCGTTTTTGTTGATCAACTCTCTATTCCAAATTTGAGCATAAATGAAAATTGTAACGGGGTTCATAAAAGAAAGGGGTTTTATATGGGTTTCATGGGAATCTTGGGTATTTTGGGACAGGTCGAGGCCGCCACACTCGACAGCGGCGACCAGAATTTCATCAACCTTGTCCTGCACGCCAACACGGTCGTGCAGCTGACACTGCTTCTGCTCGTCCTTTTCTCCGTTGTGTCATGGGCGATCATCGGCAGCAAACACAGACAGCTCAAGAAAGCCAGAGAAGGCTCCACCAAATTTTATTCCGCCTTCTGGCAGGCAAAGAACCTTGAGCAGTTCATGAGCAAGGGCGGATTCAGAAAGAGCCCCGCCTTCAACGTTTTCAAGGCTGGAGTCGATACGCTGCGGGAAAACCAGACGCCTGAAGGCGCGACGGCCGTTGAAAAAGAGATCAGGCGCGCCGCCGAAGACGAGATCGAGCAGATGGAATACGGCGTGCCCTTCCTCGCGACAACTGGCAGCGCGGCGCCGTTCATCGGGCTCTTCGGAACCGTGTGGGGGATACTCAACGCATTCTGGAAGATCGGGCGCACTGGCACAACGAGCCTTGCGATCGTGGGGCCCCACATCGCCGAGGCGCTCATCGCAACGGCAATCGGCCTTGCGGCGGCCATCCCCGCGGTCATTTTCTACAACGTCTATATAAACAAGATCAGGCTCATCTCGAAGGATCTGGATAATTTCACGGATGATCTGGTGGGCCGCTTTAAGGCCGAGTACTTCAAATCAGAATAGGAGTATTTTATGATAGTCCATACCGGAAAAGGGCATCACAGGCTTGTGTCGGATATAAATATCACGCCGTTCGTGGACGTGATGTTGGTGCTCCTTATCATCTTCATGGTCACCGCCCCCCTGCTGCAGCAGGGCCTGCCGGTCAACCTTCCGCAGGCACAGGCGCAGGCGCTCAAGCGCGGCAAGACCGATATCGTGGTCACCGTCCAGAAGGGCGGGCAGATTTTCATAGGCGACGATCAAACCATGATTCCCATCGATAAACTTGAAGAGCAGCTGACGGCGATTTACGCGACGAAGGAACAAAAGGACCTTTTCATCAAGGCGGACACTGATCTTCTTTACGGCACGGTGATCAAAGTCATGTCGATCGCAAAGAAAGCGGGGGTGGACAGGATCGGCATGATCACACAGCCGGAGGCCGAGGGCACCCTCTAGAGGGCACCCCTAAACGGTAAATGAATGAACCACAAGGCACACCTTCAACCGACACCTTCGCTTAGAAAAGCGGTAATCTATTCGGCCGTCCTCCATATCATTATTTTCGTGACACTTTCGGTCGTTCCCGGGATCCGCCTGCCTATGCGCGACAAGCCCACCCGTGTGGTGTGGGTGGAGCTGCCGAAGGGAACGAGCGACGAAATAGGGCTGGGGATCAAAAAATCCGAAGGGCTTCCCAAAAGCACAATTGAGGAGCAGAAAAAATTATTCGAGCAGGAGCAAAAACCCCTCGAGCCGGAGATGAAGGCGCCGGCGCCCGCCGCGGAGAAAAAACCCCCGACGCCCAAGATGGCGGAGCCTTCAAAGGCAAAGACCGCGGAAAAGGCGCCGCCGAAGAGGGCAGCGTCAACAACGGACCGAAAGATCGCAAACGCGCTCGCGATGATAGACAAGCAGCTGGCGAACCGCACGATCGTCCCCGAATCGGGACAGATAAAAGAGAGCGGCGAGGGCTACAAGTATGGAACCGGCAACCAGCCGCTGCGCGTGCTGCCGAGCGACCCTGAATACCTGAAATATCAGGCGATGCTCCGCGCGAGGATAATCTCCGAATGGGTCCTTCCTCTCCGCTACGTCGAAGAATCGGGCGCCCGCCGGAACTGCTCCGTCGAAGTCATGATAAACATGGACGGCGAAGTGATTTCCACGCGCTGGGAGAGACAATCGGGCGATCCCACATTCGACCAGTCCGCGGTACGCGCCGTCCGAAAGGCATCGCCCTTCCCCAAGCCGCCGGACCGGCTCGCATGGGAGGCTTATAACGAGGGGTTCTTAGTCGAGTTTGATCCAAGGCTGAAACCGCAATGAAATCGTAAACCGTAAGCCGTAAACCGTGAACCGTACGGTTCACGGTTTACGGTTCACGAATGTTGCTTTTCTTGCTTATTCTGCATATTATTTAAAAACTATGAAAAAATATTTGCGGATTTCTCTAATCATATTTTCAGTTCTCTTTAGTGCAGATGCATTTGCGCGAATCTACATTCCGATCGATCAGCCGTCGGACCAGAAATTTCCGATTGCGATCTGCGATTTGACGGGTAGCGGCGGAATCAAAGAGGAAGTGCCCAAGATCATCCGCAACGATCTGCTGCTGTCGGGTTATTTCAATGTCATTCCCACGACCGCGTTCAAGAGCCACGCGGAGGGTGAGGGAACTACGGTCGAGTCGATCAGGTTCGGTTACTGGTCGTCGATCGGTGCGCAGGCGCTTGTAAAAGGCGGCATCGAGTCCGAGGGCGGAAAGTATGTCGTGACGCTTCGTCTGTTCGACCCGCTTATCCCGCAGATGCTCGTCGGCAAACAATACACATTTTCGAAAAAAGAGCTGCGCGAAGTGGCGCACCGATTCTCCGACGAAATCATGGAGGCGCTCACGGGAATCCGCGGCGTGTTCAATACGAAAATCACCTACACCTCCGTGACGAAAAAGGGCGGCAAAGACATCTTTATCATGGATATGGACGGCGAGAACAACCGCCGGATCACGGACCTCAAATCCATAACCATGAGTTCAGCATGGTCGCGCGACGGATCGAGGCTCGCCTTCACGTCATACACGCGCGGCAGCCCGGATCTTTATATGATCGGCGCCGACGGCAAGGGATTAAAGCAGCTTGTGGGAGGCCCGGGCTCGAAACTCACGCCGGAGTGGTCACCGGATGGCGGCCGCATAGCTTTTTCGTCATCCGCGACCGGCGAAGCGGACCTTTACCTCATTTCATCAGGCGGAGGGAATGCGACGCGCCTGACAAATTCCCGCGGCATAGACATCGCGCCGACATGGTCGCCGGACGGAGGCGCAATAATTTTTGCGTCGGACCGCACCGGGGGCCTGCATCTGTATCGCACATCGGCGAGCGGAGCCGGCGCGCAGAGGCTGACTTTCGTCGGCTATCAGAACGACATGCCCAACTGGTCGCCGATGGGCGATAAAGTCGTGTTCGCGGGCCGCGATATGGGGACATTCGACATATTCATAATGAATCCGGACGGCTCGAGCATACAGCGCCTAACCGTCGGATCAGGCAGTAATGAGCACCCGACATGGTCGCCTGACGGTAGATTCATAACATTCAGCTCATCCCGCGGCGGCGAGACGGCTATTTACCTGATGCGGGCGGACGGAAGCAACCAGACGAAGACCTCCAAGGGCAACGGACTTTTGCCCGAGTGGGGGCCGAGGGTTGAATAAATAATGTTCGCCACTATAGACATTGGAACAAATTCGGTTCTCCTCTTAATCGGTGACACGCTTCCCGACGGCAGGATACGCATAGCTGCAGACGAGGCAAGGATCACGCGCCTTGGCGAAGGGCTTACGACGCAGGAAAATCTTTCGGCCGCGGCCATCGACCGCACAATTGCGGCGCTCAAAGAGTACCGCGGCCTCTGCGAAAAACATCACGTATCCGCAACCGCCGTGACCGCCACCGAAGCGCTCCGGCGCGCCTCCAACGCGAACGATTTCGTGCTGCGCTCCAAAGACGAGCTTGGGTTTGAAGTCGAGATATTGACGCCGGAACAGGAGGCGTGGCTCACCTTCCATGCGTGCGCGCGGGAATTCGGCACGGATCTTCTGGTCTGCGACATCGGAGGAGGATCGACGGAGATCATCTGGGGGAGAGCACAAGCGGTTGAATCGAAAACGCCGCCCGAAAGCGGCGATTGCCAGTTTCTGTCGTTGCCGATCGGTTCGGTCGTCTTAACCGAGCATTTCATAAAAAACGATCCCGTAACGGCCGACGAATTCCGCGAGCTTTGCACGATCGTCGATCAGCATCTGGGGCAGGCGCTGCATTCTTTATCGCACCGTCATGCGGACAGGCTCGTCGCGACGGCCGGGACCGCAACGACAATGGCGGCGATCGAGAAGCGGATGGCCTCCTTCGATCACTCGAAGATCCACGGAGTGATCCTCGAGATGCTGGACATCCAGGTGATCATAGACGAGCTGAAGATGAAGTCCATAAGCGAGCGGCGAAAGATCCCGGGGCTCCAAAAGGGCCGTGAAGATATCATTTTCGCCGGCGCAATAATTCTGGACCGGGTGATGCGGCGCCTTGGTTATGACATCGTGACCGTTTCCGACCGAGGACTGCGCTGGGGGCTATTCTATGAGCGGTTCGCGCCGAAGCCATTCCGTTGAAAAACTTCTGCCACAGAGACACAGAGACACAGAGACACAGAGAAATGCGCAATCCCAAATATTCAAAAACAATTCTGGCGCGGCATTCGGCGATGATTTTGGATCCTCATCGCACGAACCCTCTCTATAAAGCGATCCATAAAGTTGTAAAAAAAGGCGATGTCGTATGCGATATCGGTGCGGGGCTGGGCCTTTTGTCATTTTTTGCGCTCTCCTCCGGCGCGAGCCGCGTCTACGCCATCGACTGCGATACGGAAAGCCTTAATATCGCAATGGACTTTGCTAAAAAACACGGCATCGCCGACAGGATTTCTTTCATCGAAGGCCACTCTTCTGATGTTTATATCGGGGAAAAAGCGGATGTGGTGATTTGCGAAACTATAGGCAGCGCAGCGTTTGATGAAAACATATTGGCGACACTTGCCGACGCAAAGAAACGGCTGATCAAACGGGAAGGAAAAATTATCCCCGCCGCGATCGAACTCTGGGGCGCGCCTGCGACTCTTCAAATACCGCAAAGCAAAGACACGGTGATTGATACGGCTTTAGTTCCCAAAAAGAATCTCCTTTGTAAACCGAAGAGGCTGGCTCGCATCGAAACCAGGAATAAATTAGCCGCAAAAATTCACATCGATCAAAAATTCATTATCATGGGGAACGGCGAACTTTCAGGCATAGCCGTCTGGCCCAAAATCGAGTGGACGAAGGGTTTTGTCACAGATGCGTCGCCTTTAAAGGCGCCAACGCACTGGAAACAATGCGTCCTGCCGGACCGGCACCGCGCCGTGAAACGCGGAGATAAAATCAAATGTGAGATCATCATACAACCCGACACGTCAAACCCCAAAGAACAGACGGAAATCCTCTGGAAACTTGTCCCCTCCTTTGTAAGGAGGGGAAAGGGGAGGTAGATCTACCCCACATGGCCTCCCCTTACAAAGGGGAGGTAATTTTTTTCACAATCTCTATATCAGGATCAATCGGCTCCGGAATCGTTGCTGCCTTTGAAGCCGCGGCGACATCTTTCAGGCCGGACCCTGTAATCAGCGCAACTACAGTTTCTTCAGGTGAGATCCTGTTTTCCTTTGTGAGCTTTTTGAGCGCGGCAATCGTTGCGGCAGCTGCGGGCTCTGCAAAAATACCTTCAGTCGAACCAAGAAGCGCAATTGCCGAAATTATCTCTTCGTCGGTGACTGTGATGCCGAACCCTTTGCTCTCGCGCATTGCCTTGACCGCCCACCTGCCGTTTCTGGGCGCCTGAACACAGATTGAATCGGCTATAGTCGCGGCATGCGGATGAGGCGCGACGTCTTCCGCGCCCGATTCGAATGCCTTCGTGATTGCGCATGAACCAACCGCCTGGACCGCGATGAGCTGCGGCAATTTTTGGGTCAACCCGAGCTTTAATAATTCTTCAAATCCTTTGGCGACACCTGCTAAGATCACGCCGTCGCCTGTCGGTATGAGGATCTTGTCGGGCGCTGTGTATTTGAGATCCTCCCAGATCTCCAATGCTGCAGTCTTTTTCCCTTCAACGGTCATCGGATTGTAGGCGGTGTTGCGGCTATACCAGCCGAAAGTCTTCGTCGCCTCAAGCGAGAGCTCAAAGGCATCGTCATAAGTGCCCAAGACCGGCAGGAGCTTTGCGCCGTATACGGCAATCTGCGTCAGCTTCGCTGCGGGTGCGGAAGCGGGGCAGAATATCACGCACTTCTGCCCGACCGACGCGCACATGCCGGCCAAAGATGATGCTGCATTTCCCGTCGACGCCGCTACAATCACGTCGCGCTTTTCCTCATGGGCACGCGCAACAACAAGGGCGGATGCGCGGTCCTTGAACGAACCCGTGGGAAGTCCCGTATCATCCTTCAAATAAAGACCGCCCACCCCGAGCGCCAGACGCAAACGATGCACAGGGCGTAGGGGCGTCGCTCCCGTCATCAGGGGCGGAATGGAATTTTTTTCGAGGATCGGGAAGATTTCATGATAGCGCCACAATCCGGCCCCGCGCCGCCTCTTTACGCGATCCGGATCGAATCCTTTTTTAACGCTTTCATAATCGTATAGAATTTTCAGGACGCCTAAGAGCGGCCGCATCGGTTTCTGATTCGCGCTGCACGCCGGGCAAAGATAAGTCACCTCATTATCGCAATATTGTTTTGCGCAATCTATGCATTCGTAAATAAATTTTGCCATAATAAGTTTCCCTCCCTTTGTAAGGGAGGGAAAGGGAGGGTAGATCACGATCTACCCCACCTAACCTCCCCTTACAAAGGGGAGGTTATTTCTTTACAAGTTTTATACACTCGTCAACCGGACAAATCGATGCGCACAGGCCGCAGCCCACGCACTTTTCTTCATCTATAATCGGGTAGCGCTCCGCGTCCACGGTTATCGCGCGGTGGCCGCCGTCGCGGCATGCGATCATGCACAGGTCGCATCGAACGCATTTGTCGCGATCGACAGACGCACGGACCTTGATTCCCCGCATGAGCTCCTCATGCGACACGATGCTCCCCAGCGATTTGCCGATCAGTTCGCGAACGGACAAAATCCCCTTGCGTTCAAGATGCGTCTCCAAACCTTGGGCAAGATCGGTCACGATATCAAATCCGTAATGCATCACCGCGGTTGCAAACTGGACGACGGTGCTGCCTAGCAGCATGAATTCTACGGCGTCGCGCCACGTCGTCGCACCGCCGCTTCCGGAAATGGGAATTCCCGCCTTTGCAACCTTTGCGATGCAGCCTAAAGATATGGGGCGGATCGCCGGCCCGGAAAGGCCGCTGAATGTCGATTTGCCTTCGATCCGCGGATACGGAACACCGCTTTCAAGATCGATTCCCGTGATTGAAGGCATTGTGTTGCCGACACAGACTGCATCGGCGCCGGCGCTGCGGACCGCCTGTGCAATTTCCACTATATCATCAACCAGCGGCGTCAGTTTTATTATGACAGGGCAACGCTTTGCCGCCGATTTGATCCATGCAGCCACTTGCGCGGATGCTTGCGGATCCTGCGCCAGCATTGCGCCGGGCTTTAATCCCAGCGTCCCTTGGGGGCATGAAAATGAGGCTTCGATCATGTCCACGCCCGCGCCCTCAAGACGCTCCACAAGTGCTGTCCAGTCCTCTTTTGTCTGGCCCGTTATGCTTGCGATAACAACTTTTTTGGGAAATTCCTGCTTGAGGATCCGCACGCGTTCTTCGACTACGCCGACATCGTAGTGGCTTATGAGATCGATGTTGGTGAGCCCCATCGCGCGCGCGTTTTCATAATCGATCCCGCTGATGAGGGGATAAATAAGATCGACGGGAGTTCCCGGCATCGCCGTGGTCTTGAGGACGGCACCGGCCCAGCCTGCTTTGAGCCCGTCGCGCACGATCTCCAGCTCGTCGGTCGGCGGCGCCGCCGCGAGAACGAATGGATTCTCAAAGCGCACTCCGCAGAAATCAACCGAGAGATCAATTTTTGATTCCGGGTACATCATAAAATATGCCACAGAGGCGCAGAGACGCAGAGAAAAGCAAAACAATATTTTTGTATTTCTCCGTGTCTTTGTGTCTCTGTGGCTGCTTTTAAATTAAGCATCTCTCTGTGCCTCTGTGTCTCTGTGGCGTTCTTTTAAATAATGATCTATCTGTATCGCGGCCCTCTTGCCGGCACCGACGGCCCATGCGGCGGTCCCGCCTCCGGTTATGCAATCGCCGGCGGCGAATATCCCGTCCGCCGACGTCATCATTGTATCTTTATGCACGGCGATCAATCCATCCGGCGTCGCGCGCAGACCGAAATCGCCGGCCGGCACTTGCCCTGTTGCATAAATAACCGTGTCACACGGAATCACGAATTCCGCACCTTCCACATCGTAACCCTGCGCAGTCCCCGGGACTTTTTCATGCCACCGGATTCTGACGCAGCGAACGCCCGTCACTTTATCGGTCCCGACGATGGAGCGGACAAGTATGCGGAAATAAAATTCAACGCCGTCGTTCCACGCGGCTTCTATCTCTTCGGGATATGCGGGCATCTCGCGCTGCGTGCGGCGATATAAGATGAGGCATTCCGCACCGGCCCGTTTTGACACCCTTGCTCCGTCGATTGCGGTGTCCCCCCCTCCGATTACGACAGCGCGCCTTCCAATCTCCGGCATCTCCCCCTGCTTTGACATCGCAAGAAAACTAAGCGCCTGATGGACGCCTGAAAGATTGCTGCCGATGAGATCACCGCCCTGCGGCCTTTGCAGACCGGTCCCCAAAAAGACGGCGTCGTATCCCCGGGCCAGAAGATCAGCCGGGCGTTCAATCGTTTTCAGACATTCAAACTCGACACCCAGTTTTTTGATGAACTCCACTTCGAAATCGATGACGGCGGAAGGCAACCGAAACGAGGGAATCACTTTTCGGAGCATCCCCCCGATTGCGGGGCTCGCTTCAAAAACCGTAACGAGATGCCCGCGGACGGCAAGTTCCGCGGCGGCGCCCAAACCCGCGGGACCCGATCCAACCACCGCAACCTTTTTACCGCCTCGCGAAGGCGTCTTCGGCTCAATCATGCCTCTGCGGCGCTCGTAATCCATCACGAAGCGCTGAAGACCTGCAATATCGATCGGCGTTGTGAGCCCGGCGGCCAAACAGCCCTTTGCGCACTGCGAGCCTGTCGGGCAAATGTATGCGCAGCTGCCCGCCATTATATTGTTGCTTTTGAGGAGTTTGACTGCGCCGTCCAAGTTCTCGAACCTGATTTTTCTTATAAATCCCCTGGCATCCACGCCCGCCGGACAGTCGCAGGAACAGGGCGCATCGGCGCACATGAGGCATCTGGATGCTTCAATTAGGGCCTGTTGAGTCGTGTAGCCTTCCTCCACCCCTCCCCCCTTCCCTCCCTTTGTAAGGGAGGGTCAGGGAGGGTAGATCACACCCGGCTTTTTTTATCAAGGGGCTTGCCTCGAGTAAGCAAAGCGCATCGAGGGGTTGCTTTTTTCTGAATTCCTGATATAAACACCCGCCAGCCAGCATGAAACAAACAAACGAAAGGAGAAATAGATATGCCGCCAAAAGCAAGAAAGACGACCGAGCTGTTCATCATGACCCCCAGTACGTTGGGCTCACTCACAAAGGTCACCACTCCCCTGACAAAGAATGGAATCAATGTTGAGGGATATTGCGCCTATGAGTGGGGCAATGAGGCGGCCTATCGCATCATTACAGACGACAACACAAAGGCCCGCACTGTGTTGGCGAAGGAAGGCTTCGCAGTCGAGGAGAATCCCACGGTTCTATGGGAGACCAACAACAAGCCCGGGATGTTAAGAAAGGCGACCGAAGCCCTCTCCAGCGAAAACATCAATATCTTTTGCAGCTATTGCACCACGATGGTCGGCGGCAAAAAGACGGCGACTGCGTTCACGACCAATGACGCGGAAAAAACTTTTAACACACTTCTTAAAGTATCTTAGCAAAGGGTTGAGAGGCAAAGAAGCAGAGAAAAACCCCGTTATTTTCTAACGGGGTTTTTCTTTGCTTCTTGCTTCTTTATTTCACGCCGCCCATCGTCAGCGCCATTACGGCTTTAGCAGTGTGCAGGCGGTTTTCAGCCTCATCGTAGATGATGGACCAGTTATCGTTGTCGATCACTTCGTCTGTCACTTCCCGCCCCCGGTCGGCGGGCATCGCGTGCATGTATTTGACATCCTTGGCTGCGAGCTTCATGCGGCGGACGTCGCAGATCCAGTCTTTATGTTTTTCAAGGTTCGCTCTCATCGCTTTCTTGTGCTCATCGTCATCCTTATAATCTTTGAAATGCGCGAAGCCGCCCCAGTTCTTGGGTATCACGATCTGCGCCCCTTCGAAGCCCGCGTCCATATTGTCGACAAAACGGAGAGAGCCGCCGTTTTCCTTTGCGTTCTTTTTGGCGGTCTCGACCAATCCGGGCATCAGCGGAAATTCATTCGGGGCCACGACTGTCACGTCCATTCCATAGCGCGTAAATAGCATGATCTGCGTCTGCGGGACGGAGAGAGGCTTAGCGTGCGATGTCGCATATGCCCAGCTGATGCATACTTTGAGCCCCTTCAGATTGCGGCCGAATTTTTCCTGCATCACCATCAAATCCGCAAACCCCTGCATCGGATGATAGTAATCATCCTGCAAATTCAAAATCGGTATGGAGGACCATTTTTCCATCTCGCGCAGATATTTATTTCCGATTCCGTAAAAACAATTGCGGCAGGCGATTGCGTGGCCCATGCGCGATAAGACCACCGCGGTGTCCTTCGGACTTTCACCGTGCGAAAGCTGCATCTTATCGGCGGTCAGGTCGTGCGCGTGGCCGCCCAGCTGCGTGATCCCCGCCTCCATCGAGTTTCTCGTGCGTGTCGATTGCTCGAAAAATATCATGAAGACCGTCTGGTCAGGCAGGAATCTCGTCGGAACGCGTTTCTTGAATTTATCCTTGAGGTCATAAGAGAGGTCCAGCGCGCGATCGACCTCATCTTTCGTCCATTCCTGTTCGGTTATGAAATGGCGGCCTGCAAGGGATGACATATAAACCTCCTGTCTACAAAATCTCCCCCTTTGTAAGGGGGAGGCAGAGGGGGTAGATCTACCCTCCCTTTCCCTCCCTTACAAAGGGAGGGAATTTTTTTAAAAATGCGGCGTAAAACGCTGCGGCCTTCCAGAGGTGCTCCGTGGGGATCCACTCGTCCGGCGCGTGGGCCTGTTCTTCAAAGCCGGGGCCGAAACCGATGCAGGGGATATTGTGCATTCCGCAGATAGCCACACCGTTCGTCGAAAATGTCCACTTATCGATAGCCGGGACCACCCCAAAAAGTTCTTTGCATGTTTGAACTGCGGCCTTCACGGCTTTGTGATCTTCAGGGATTGCCCATGTTGGATAATATTTTTCGGTCGGATAGACCTTGCCGGTGTAGGCCGCCTTCTCATATTTCGGAACGACCACCCTGCCGCCGGCCTGTTTTACAATCTCCTCTATTTGTTTGATCGCAATCTCTTTCGTCTCCCCCGCCGTGAGCCTTCGATCAAGATAGATTGAGCAACCGTCGGGAACTGCGCACTGCGACGGACCCACCGAAGATATCTGACTCACAACGACCGTGCCCTTTCCCAAGAACGGATCATTTTTCAATTTTTCATTGAGCTCCGAGATCTTCAATGTAAGCGGCGCCATTTTATAGATCGCGTTGTCGCCGCGTTCAGGAGCGCTGCCGTGTGCGGATTTGCCCTTCACTGAAACTTCCATCTCCATGCGTCCGCGGTGGCCGCGATATATCCTCAAGCCCGTCGGTTCCGTCAGCACGCATACATCGGGCCTGATCTTCTCTTCCTTTATAAGATACTGCCAGCAGAGACCGTCGCAGTCCTCCTCCATTACCGTTCCCGTCACAAGCAACGTGTAATCGCCCTCCAGCCCTAGATCCTTGATCAATTTTCCTGCATAGACCATCGATGCCATGCCACCCTTTTGATCTGCAGCCCCCCTGCCCCACACTTTCCCGTCTCTTACAAATCCCTTGAACGGATCAAAATTCCAGAGATCGCGGTTACCAACATCCACCGTATCGATGTGAGCGTCCATGGCGATGACGGTCTTGCCCTTCCCGATCCTGCCGATAACCGAGCCCAGCCCGTCGACGCGCACCTCATCAAATCCAACTTTCTTCATCTCCTGTCCTATGCGATCCACAACTGCCTTCTCTTCGCCTGAAAGTGACGGAATTGAGATGATGTCGGCCAAAAATTTGGCGATTTGGGGTTCGTAACTTTTTGCAAGATTAAGAAGTTTATCTTTCATAAAGAAATCATTCCTCCCCTTTGTAAGGGGAGGCAAGGTGGGGTAGATCTACCTCCCCTAACCCCTCCTTACAAAGGAGGGGAATTTAAAACAGCGCCCCCACTCTTATCCACCGGCCGGTCCCCGCTTTGGCGACAATGCCCTTGCCATCTTCATACACTGTCTGCCCGCGGACCATTGTCCTGACGACTTTGCCGGTGAATTCCTTCCCTTCAAACGGCGTGAGCTTGCCCTTCGATTCAAATTTCTCACCAATAACCTTCCATTTCTTTTTCGGATCGATGAAGACAATATCCGCATCACTGCCGACGGTTATTTCACCCTTGCGCGGATAAAGGCCGAACCGTTTTGCGGCGTTTTTGGATGTAACCTCGATCAAGCGCGCCAGTGTAAACTTTCCTTTGAGATATCCTTCAGAAAATGCGTATGTCAGTAAAAGTTCGGTGCCGGAAATCCCACCGTAATCTGTCCAGATACTCCCAGTCTCCTTGTCCTTTTTGAGACACGGCGCGTGGTCGCTCGCGAAGAAATCCAGAACGCCCAGCTTCAACGCATCCCATAAAAGTTCGTTATCCTTTCGCGTCTTCACGACAGGCGCGGTCTTGAGAACGCTCCCCAGCTTTTCGAAATCCCCGTTGTTGAACTCAAGATAGTGCGCACAGGTTTCGCCGGTTACGTCAAAACCGTCCTTTTTCGCCTCGGCTATCACGGCTGCCGCAGCGCCCGAGCCGACGTGCACGACGTGAACAGACGCATTTGTTTCCCGCGCGATCGCCATCACCTGCTTCACTCCGTTTTCCTCCGCAGGATCTTTCCTGGCCTCATAGTATGCAAGCGGATCACGGCGGCCTGCAGTCTGCATCTGCGCCTGACGTGAGACAACCATCTCGCGGTCTTCGGCATGGAGTCCGACAAGGACGCCGATCTCCTTCGCGAAACGCATCACCTCAATCAGATCAAGCGGCATCAGGTGCACAAATTCCGCCATTCCGGAGATGAGATAGCATTTGAAGCCGACAACGCCCGACTGCCTTAAGTCCTGCATCGCCTTCTGCCATGTGCCGGCCCGATAAGCGTTTCCCGAAACGCCGCCCCATAGCGCAAAATCGACGACCGCCATCTTTTCGATGACGGAAAGCTTTACATCCAGATTCTTTTTGTCGGTCACAGAGGGAACCGAAGTGTCGGGCATGTCGATGACGGTCGTGACGCCGCCGGCCGCTGCGCTTCGCGTGCCGGTTTCAAAATCTTCACGTTCCGTGAAACCCGGCGTGTTGAAGTGGACATGCGGATCTATTGCCCCGGGCAAAACCAGAAGGCCTTTTGCATCAATTATATCCGCATCCGATGGATATTTTGAAGTGAGAGGAAGAATTTCTTTTATTCTTTCACCTTCGACAACGATGTGACACGCATCCGTCTCGTTCTCTTTACCCTTCGAAATTGTGGCATTTGTTATGACTATCATTTCTTTTCCCTGTGCGATGTGCTATATCATCCACGTTTAATATTGCCAGAAAAAATGACAGCGAAGCTGTCATCCCGAGCCCTCTCCTTGTGGAGAGGCGAAGGACCCCATGGAGGTAATATTGTGAATTTTGTCATCGGCTCTCTTCTCGCCACATGGCAGGTGCTCCTTGATGCCAGCATATTCATAATCTTCGGATTCGTAATCGCTGCCCTGATCAGGGCATTTCTGTCCAGCGAGCAGATCGTCAAATATATGGGTGAAAACAATTTCCGGTCGGTCTTTCTGGCCGCCATGTTCGGTGTTCCTCTGCCGTTGTGCTCATGCGGCGTCGTTCCGACCGCGATGGCGCTTCGGAAACAGGGCGCATCAAAGGCGGCGACGGTCTCATTCCTCATCTCGACCCCCGAATCAAGCATCGACTCCATTGCACTTACTTATGCTTTGATCGACCCCCTCATGACTGTCTTCAGGCCGATTGCGGCGTTCATCACCGGATTTATTGCGGGCATTGCAGAGATATTTTTCGGGAAGAAGGAGGTAGAAAAAGTTGAGGCGGAAATTCCTTGTCCACATTGCGACGTTCACGAACCGCGAGTCACGAGTCACGAGTCACGAATCACGAAACACATTCATTCATTCCCTGAGCGGATCAGATCAGGAATGCGCTTCGCCTTCATTGAACTTTTCACCGACATCAGCCGCTGGTTTTTGATCGGCATGCTCATCGCAGGCGTAATTACTTTCGCGGTTCCGACAAGTTTCATAGAAAATTATCTGGGGAGCGGATGGAGCTCAATGCTCATCATGCTTGCGGTGGGGCTCCCGCTCTATGTCTGCGCGACGGCATCGACCCCCATTGCCGCGGCATTGATAGTCAAAGGCATGAGCCCGGGTGCAGCGCTTGTATTTTTGCTCACGGGGCCCGCGACAAACGCCGCATCATTCACGGTTTTGACAAAGATGCTGGGCTTGAGGACGGCAATCATCTATATATTATCGATTGCGGTCTGCGCGGTCCTTCTTGGAATGACGCTCAATGAAATCTACGCGATGTTTGACATCAATATTATGGTATCCGCGGGCCATGCACATGAAATGATACCGGTGTGGCTCAAGTGGGCAACTGCGGTTCCTTTGACATTGGCTATGATAGTAGCGGCGATTAAAAAGAGAGATTAGGATTTCGACCTTTTGATCATGAACTCAACATTTTCATTGCAGTTAATCGGTGTGATTTTGATATCCGGATGATCGGCCTGAAAAACTCTGAACACTTCGTCGGCGAATGCCTGTCCGATTGTCTCAACATCTTTAAAATCCAGAACGATCTCTGCGAACTGATCTAAGGCATGAACAAGTCGTTTTGCCTGAGAACGGGAAACATAAAGTTCACCGGTAGTAAACAATTTTACCTTAACTTGGCTTTTATCAAATTTAAAATTCTCCTTTGTAAATCGGCTGAAGAGTTCATCCAACTTTTTAGGAGAATCCGATCTCATTTCGAAAAAAACTGATGTTCCCTGTTTGAAACGAATGTCTTCAATAAAAATGTCGTTTATATTATTATCTACTATCAACCGTTTTCTGTGGCTTTCGATAACAAAACGATCAGCTATTTTTGACGTAAAAAATATGCCCTCACCTGTATGCCTTTCCGGCATTGTTGTCTGCTTTCCCTTCAAAAGATCTTGAATCGCCTCCAATTCGGTTTTCAGATTTCGCTTCTCACAAATATTTTGGAATATTCCCACGCCAGAATCTGAAACCAGAAATGAAACGAGGCCTTCATTGACCTCGACATTCGTATCAATGAAGTGAGTGCCCGAATGATCAATCGCATTATTGATCATTTCAGTGAACGCATAATCAAAATTTGTTCTGGCATTTCTTGACAGGCCGCCCAGAATCCCCGCCTGAAAGGCCAATTCTTTAAGCAGGGCATCTTCACTCAACCCTTTTGCCTTTACCCTCTTCCTAAACTTTCTTGCACCTTTAAAAATCTTGCTGATGGCCCGGGGTGTGTTAAGGACATAATATGTGCTTCTTTTACTGCTTCCCAATTTCAGAATTAGCCCTTCTTTGATCAAGGCGGATAAATGTTTTTGTATCGCCTGATAAGTCACATTATACACGCGTGCCAAATCAGCCGTCTTGAGCCGCCCCTTTTTCTTAAACTCATTTAATACCAATGCTTTAAGTGAGTCCATAACAACCTGATTACAACACTACTATACCTTTATTACAACTTTATTACAACTACTATTTATGATTATTACAACAGGTAGGCTCTTTGACCCAAAGGCGTTCAAGCTCTTGATCGATTTTTTGGCGCTCCTCGTAGCTTATTTCTTTTTCTTCGTCTGCCGAAGGGTTAATGTGGCAGGCGACTCACTGATCACTGAACAAATCGGGGTAGGTCTTGCGTTTTTGCATTAAGATCATTGCAAACCATAAAACATAACCAGTCGCCGTCCTTAAGAGGGGTAAATGCGTCCGGTGGTTGACCGTTTAGTGTAAAGCCCAAAACGCCCGGCGGATACTTTTTTCTAATTTCAGTATAGCTTATGAGAACGGATTCAAGCACAAAACCAAAAAAACATCCACGATTGACCATTGCGCGCTCCTTGGCCATGCCGGTTATGGCCTGTAATTGCGGATCGTAATATATGGTTATCCAGATGGGAGTCAGATCCGGCTCGCGGCATGGGTTCTTCTTCATAATCGACCTCCTTGTTATAACTTGTAAAAGCAATACACATGCCAAAATGAACAAGATTGAAAATCATTGAAATTTAAGAATTATTTTTTACTGACAGTTGATTACTAGCTGCCGATTTTGTATCATTTTCGTGCAGTATGTATGAAAATTGGTCAATTATAAGCGGCCTGTTGCCCAAATCAATTTATGACACTTGTTCGCCCTTCGACAAGCTCAGCACGAACGGCTAACCGTTTGATTTTCCGTTCGCCCTGAACATGTCGAAGCATGAACGGCATTTGGGCAACAGGCCGTAAAGAATTAATGTTTGCCGACTGCACTAAAACCGAGATAAGGATCATGGTATGACAAAATACAACCCTCCCCCTTTCAATTACTGTGACTATCGTTGCGAGAGATGCGACAAAAAAGATGAGTGCACCCTGTATAAAAGAGATGCCAAGCGACAACTGGAACGCATCTTAAAAGGAGAAGACCCGTATGATATGGATGTAGTCCTTGAAGATGTTGATCTGGCGTTTCAAGAAGCCATGAATTTTGCGCGCGAGTTCGCAAAAAAGGAGGGCATAGACTTAGATGCCGCGTTGTCAAATCATGATTCCGAAGACGAAAAAAAGAAAGAAAAAAAATTGCGGCGCCACCCGTTTTATCTCACCGCGTGGAAATTTTATAATTGTGCACGCGAATTCTTAAATAACATTGAGGAAAAAATATTGGTTACCCCTGAGATAAAAGAATACATAGACGACCTTGTCTGGTATCACACCTTAATTCCTGCAAAAACCTATCGCGCGCTCTCGATTTATAACCGCTCCGATTCAGTTGAAATAGAGGACAGTGTGAATACGGTAGAATTGATACTGAATGTTATCTCAAAGTGCCGCCACTCCATTGACCGCCTCTGTTACTATCGCCCCAAGGCAAAACCGCACATCCAACCACTATCCAAAACGCTAAACACTTTAGAAAAACAGTGCAAAAAATTCTGCATCGCGATATAGCGATATGGATAAATAATCGCAAGCTATTTGGGACCATCTTTCTTTGAAAAATCGAAGGGCGGCTCTTTGACCCAGATTTTTTCCATCTCTCTGTTTATCTTTTGTTTCTCCTCACAGCTCAATGACTTATCATCATCTGGCGGAATCTTGGCGGGACTGCCTATACGCCCCAAAAACTCCGCTATGCTTTTGATCTTCGCACCCTCGGACCTGACGAAACAGGTCAGGCTCTTGTCGTCGCTCACGACGACGATCTGCGACCTGTTCTTTGATTTTGTGACGCGGTCCTTTATGACGTCGTCCGCGCTGCGGGGGCCGCTGAACACGATCTCGTATTCACGCTCGCCAGACACATCCGGATTGTCGTGCCCGTCGAATACGACGACCACCCTGTTATTGCGGCTTCCTGTGAGCCGCCCCGATTTGAGAAACTGCAAGAGATGTGCATGCGGAGCCGGCGACTCTACCAGCTCATCCACCTTGTAAATCAGATTGAATGCGTCAATTATATAAATAAGCATCAGCGTTGTCCGATTATGGCCTTGTCTATTTCAGAAATCTTTGTTTGTTCCTTCAGCCAATATTCGGGGCTTCTCTGGGCGCGCAACTCCTCCACCGATTTTCCCTGCTGCTCGACCCAAGTGTAATATTTGAGATTGGCCCATGAGTCGTGTGCCAGCTTATCTCCTTCACGAATCCAATTTGTGTCGGCGCCGTGGAAGATCGTTTTTATGCGGCTGCTCGCCTCGTCCTTGTCCATCTTTCCGAACTGTTTTGTGAGGTCGCCCAAGATGCTGAAATAGCGATCCAAACTGTCCGTCGCCACCGTGAAGATCACGTCCCCTTTGCCGAGTTTATAAAATTTCGCGGTCTTGATAGCGCCAAGTATGTTGCAGATTCCTGATATGCCTAAAAGCGTCGAAATTTTCTCCAGTTCAGGGAGCGCCTTCCATCCCGCCTCTTCCGCAATCACCTGCATCCCCTTCTTGCACGACATGTCGTCGATGCACATCAGAGCGTCCATATTGTCCGTGTTGTGTATCCATGTGACGTGTTTGTCGCCGATACCCTGTATATCATGATCGCCGAAGCCGTTGTTGAAAAGCGTAGGACACTGGATCGGTTCGAGACCGACGACGCGGCAATTTTTATAGACCTGTTTCAGACGGTCGCCGGCGCCTATTGTGCCCGCAGATCCCATTGCTGAACAGAATCCCGCAAGATTCCCGGCGCCGATACTTTTTTTCAAATCTTCAAAGAGTTCCAGAATCGAATTGCCCGTCACGGAATAGTGAAACCTGTAATTTCCGAATTCGGCAAACTGGTTCACGATTATCGTGTCTTTCTCGCGCGCAAGTTCATGCGTCTTATCGTAGATCTCCTTCACATTACTTTCGCAACCAGGCGTCGCTATATAATCAGAGCCATATGAACTGATCTTCTCAAACCGCTCGCGGCTCATCCTCTCCGGCAGGATAACAAGCGATTTGTATCCCATCCTCGGGCCGACGTAGGCGCCTCCGATTCCGTAATTACCGGTGGACGGCCAGACAAGGCGGTGTTTACCCGGCGTCGCCTGCCCGTTCACCTGTTTTTCAATCGTGCACGAATATGTCGCGCCGACCTTGTGGCTTCCCGTCGGAAAATATTTTCCCGTTATCACAACGACATCTGCATCGACATTGGTCAGCGACTTCGGTAAAACCACATGGCGAACCTTGTTGTCCTTATCCTTCCACGTGATGTTGTAGAGATTTACGGGATCGAGCGGTGCGCCCTCCAGCGCGGCCAGCGCCTTCTTCCTGATGTCCGGATTTATTTTATCCGGATGGAGCATTTCTTCGAATGTTGGTCCGCAAACGAATGATGGATTCATAATAATCTCCTCCCCTCCTTTGTAAGGAGGGGTCAGGGGAGGTAGACCACGGTCTACCCCACCTATCCTCCCCTTACAAAGGGGAGGGACATATTAAATCCTGTTCCACAATCCCTTTGCACACTTTTTCGCTTCAACAACAATCTTCTCTTCGTCAACAATCTTTATCTCAAAATCCTTCATCAAAATCCTGCCGCCGCAAATCGTGGTTCTTATCGGCAAATTCATTACACCGTAGAGAATGTGGCCCCAAAGATTGGCATTCGTCAAAGGAGTCTGCGGAATGTAGTCGCTGATTATCACATCGGCAACCGCACCCTTTTCCAAAACCCCTATTTTCATGCCAAATATTTTTGTGGCGATTTGCGGGTTCGTCTCCATCGCCGATCTTAGCGTTTCAGTGAAACCCGCCGAGATTGCCACGGCCCCTGCGGGGCCTCGCAATGACATCGTGACCTTATGCAGGACCGAAGCGAGCTTGACGTCTCCAAATATACCCGCGCTCATGCCGTCGGTGCCGATTCCAACGGGTATCTTCTTTTTGTGCATCAGAAGGAACGGCGCGACTCCGACTGCATTGTTGAGATTGGATAATGGATTGTGAACTGCAAAAGCGCCTGACTTTTTCAAAATATCCAGATCCCGGTCATCGACATGCACGCAATGCGCAGCGATCGTCCCCTCTCTTAATATCCCTTCATTATACAGGCGTTTGACGGCGCGGAAGTCTTCTTCCCCTTCCGCAACGTGGATATGAGCGCCGGCGCCGTAGTTATCCATCTCTCTGCGCGATTCGGCCAGCGTGTGGTCCGAAAGCGTCATTGACGCGTGGAGGCCGACCATACCGCGGAGGGGATAATGAGGATTTCTTTTAATGCGCCCGGCAGAGAATTCCAGAAAGGCCGCGTTTTCGCGTATGGCATCATCGCGCGCCTTCCCGCCGTGCCGGTCGGAAACTTCAAAACAGAGGCAGCCGCGAACACCGGCCTCCAAAAATGCGCCGGAAATTGTATTGAGCGATCCCTTGATGAAACCGTAGCTTGCGTGATGATCGAAAACGGTCGTGACTCCCGCCTTTATCCCGTCAATAAGTCCCAGCAGCGCGCTGTAATAGACGTCTTCCTCATTCAGTGTTTTATCCAGGCGCCACCAAAGTTTTTCGAGAATCTCGCCGAAAGAGGACATTTTCGGAACGGCAAGGCCCTTCGCGAATTGACTATAGAGGTGCATGTGGGGATTTACAAAACCGGGGAGGACGACGCGACCACCGGCATCGATTACGCGGGCATCAGCGACGCGGGGCAGCCTTGAAGCCGGACCTGCCGCCGCAACAACTCCATCTTTTAAATATACAAATCCGCCGTCGATCGCCTTGCCTGCGTTTACGATTATGCGGCCATTTTTTATGAGAACCGGCCTGTGATCCATGCTTGCCGTTTTAATCTAGCCATGCGTGGGTTGCAAGCCATTCCTCACCTTATTGGCGGAATGCCACAGAGACACGGAGAAAACCAAATCAGCCACAGAGACGCAGAGGCGCAGAGGAAACCAAAACTATATTTTTTGTTTTTCTCTGTGTCTCTGTGCCTCTGTGGCTAAATTTGGACTTTAGTATTTCTCTGCGCCTCCGCGGCAGACTATTTTTCTATCCTCATTGCACCGGTGCAGTTGCCGGTGGAGGAGGTGCTGCGGGCACTGCAGGAGGCGGCACCACGGGAGTCGGAACAGGCGGAGGTATTGCCGGAGCCGGTGCCGGAGTGGTCGGTGCAGGCGCCGGAGCTGTCGCAGCCGGCGGTGTTTGTGTTGTCGGCGGCACGGGTGCAGGTGCCACAGGTGGCGGAGTTACCGGTGCCGGTACGGGGAGAGCCGCCGGAGGAGGTACAGGAGGCGTTATCGACGGTCCGGGAAGCGCCTGCGGAGCTGCAGGCGGAACCGCGGGTGCCGCTGCGGACGGCGGCGTAGCCGGCTGAGCAGGAAAAACAGGTAGCGCGGGTGGCGCTCCCGGCGCCGCGGGCGGCAAGGCAGGCGGCGGAACTGCAGCGCCCTCCTTCGGCTGGACCAGAGGAGGAATCGCGGTCACGCCCGGAGGCGGCTCGACCTCGCCCGACGTCGCCTCTGTCGGCCCCGCAGCAAATGCCTTTCCAAGCTGATACTGCGCAACCGCCCTCTGATGCTCCTCAAGCGTTTCGGAAAACACATGGCTTCCGTCATTTTTTGAAACAAAATAAAGATACTTCGTTATTGCAGGCTGTAAGGCCGCATCAATCGACGCCTTGCCGGGATTGCAAATCGGCCCCGGCGTCAGCCCGAGATGCATATAAGTATTGTAAGGGTTCGCGCCGTTTTCCAGATTCTCGCGCGTGAGATTTCCGTTAAAATCGGGGATCCCGTAGATCACAGTGGGATCGCTCTGCAACGCCATGTTCTGCTTCAAGCGATTATAAAAAACGGATGCGATGATCGGGCGCTCCTCGGCTTTTCCCGTTTCCTTTTCGATGATCGAGGCAAGCGTCACGATCTGATTCTGGCTCATCTGAAGCTTATCGGCAAATGCGGTGCATTCCGGCGTGTAGATCTCGCGGAAATGCGCCACGAGGCGCTTTATGATCTCGTCGGCGCTCTTTGGCCGGTACACTTCGTAGGTATCGGGGAACAAATAACCCTCGAGAGAGTTCAAATCTCTGAAGCCCAGAGATTCAATATAGGCCTTGTCGGATGTGAGGCGCAAAAAATCCGCCGGGATGTTCGGGTCTTTGAGAAATTGAATCTCCGAAAGATACTTTACGATGTCTTTGATCGTCCAGCCTTCTATGATCTGGAGCTGATACTTTTTAACCTGGCCCTTGACGAGCATCGAGATGACCTGATCGGCGGTAATCTCCCCCGGAAATTCATACTCGCCCGCCTTGAGCTGACTGCTAAGTCCGCGGATACGCACGAACGCGGTGAAAATCTGCGGCGTTTTGATCACCTGATTTTCGGCCAGCCTCTGCGCGATAACGGAGACGGGCAGCCCCTCGTCTATCTCCACCGTCGCCATTATAGGCGATTGCCACTTATATATCGCGGCGTAGAAGGACCAGCCGACAAAGCCGATAAAAAGGACGGCAAGCACTACGACACCGATGAGGATCCGCCTCATCGTCTTTTTCAATTTGGAGACCTGTCCGGTGTAGGATGATTCGTTGCCTGTTTCCATATTCTCCCCCTTAGAACCGTGACTCGTGACTCGTAACTCGTGACTCGTGACCAGTCACTAGTTACCAGTTACGAGTTACGGTCTTTTTGATTCCAAATAATCCTTGAGAATCATTACCGCTGCCATTTTGTCTATGACCTTGCGCCTTTTTTTGCGGCTCAAATCCGCCCTGATGAGATGAGTTTCGGCTTCGACTGTCGAGTAGCTCTCATCCCACGTCTCGATCGGGATATCGGAGCCATTTCCCTTAAGGAAGGCCTCGATCTCCTTTACAAGTTCCAGCACCTTTTTTGCCGATGATCCGATTTCCCCCTCGGAATCAAGCGGTATTCCGACAATGACCTTTTCAGCTTGAGTTTCCCTAATATATTTAAAAATTTCATCAAAATCACGCATTTTCGTCTTGCGCTTGATTACGCCCAGAGGTTGCGCCGTCCAGCCCAAGGGATCGCTCACGGCCACGCCGATGCGTTTAGAACCGATATCGAGACACAGAATTCTCATTAATACGGCCTAATATCGCGACAAACCTATTAGGGCAACAAATCATTTAAAGCATGCTTTGGTGGCGACGGGGCGAAGTATATGCGAACCCCGACGGCTCTCGGCACTCTTTTTTTTGCTCCCCTCTCAACTTGTGTAATCAAGTCTATTTGGCAGCTCACGGTGGATCAAAAAAAAGAGTCCCTACGCCGCCGGAGTCCGCATACCGCTTCTTGCCTTATGTTAAAAAAACAACGGTGGCGAAAACTCGCTGGCGTAGGGGCAGCGGGGTAAGGGGGCATGCGGAGGCGGGCGCATCCATGGTTATGATAACGCGCACGCCGAGGATAAGGCGCGTCCAACCCCGTAAGGTTGAGCGACGCCGGCCCCCTGACCCCGTGGTCCCTAAAGCCAGCAGATTTTGCCATTGATTTTTTGGCATCATTCGTTACGAAGGAATCAATGGAACGTGTTCGTATAAAGGTTCATGGGCGGGTTCAGGGGGTGTTTTTCAGGGCCCATACGCAGGAAAAGGCCGAAAGCATGGGTCTCACCGGCTGGGTGCGCAATACCGAGGACGGCGGCGTGGAGGCCATTGCCGAAGGCGACCGCGGCGCCCTTGAAATGCTGATTTCATGGTGCCACCACGGCCCGCCGTCCGCAAAGGTCCACAATGTGGATGTTGAATGGGCCCGCGCAACGGGCGAATTCAGGAGCTTCCGCGTGACCTATTAAACTTTTGACAGAATCCCTTATAAAGGTTATAAAACCGCAAAATTTTTAGGAGGAGGAGTTATATGAAAAAGCTAGGTATGTTGGTTTGCGTGGTTGTGGCGGTCGGTTTCATCGCCGGCTGCAGCGGTGCCAAAAAGGGGAAGGTTTTGGTCAACATCAATGGCACGAAGGTAACAGAGGGGGATCTTGAATTTTTGGGGACGATAAATCCGCGCATTCAGGCGCAGATCATGACCCCCGACGGCAAGAAACGAATCCTCGACAATCTGGTCGAGCAGGAACTCATGTATCAGGAGGCCGTGAAGGAAGGCATCAGCAGAAAGCCCGATGTCAAGGCGAAGATCGATCTTTACCGCCGCGTGATCATCGCGCAATCGCTCGTCGATGACGAGATCGAAAAACAGGCGAAGAAGTATTACGATGAGCACGCCGATGAGTTCAAGAAACTCAAGCTCTCGCAGATTATGATCAAGTACTCAAATCCTGAAGACGCGAAGAAGGCAAAGAAAGGCGCGACGAAGGAAGCGGCGAGAAGCGAGGCCGATGCATTGAAGCTCACAAATGAGATCAAGGCGCGTCTCGATAAGGGCGAGGATTTTGCAAAGGTCGCGCAGGAAACATCCGAAGATGTTGCTACCAAGAACCGCGGCGGCGATATAGGGCCTGTGGCACAGGGTGATAAGCGCTTTGATGCCCGCGGCTGGGGCCCGCTTGTGGAAAAGGCGTATGAAATGAAGGTGGGCGAGATTTCAGGGCCCATCAAGACAAATCAGGGTTATCATATAATCACGGTCACGCAGGGCGTGGAGCTTGAGCCGTTTGAAGAGGCCAAAAACAGCATCGTATTCAAGATAAGAAACGATGTGAAAAATGAGCTTTTAGCCAAGCTCAAAAAAGACGCAAAGATAAAATACCCGGAGGGAGAGACGGCAGTGGCAGAGAAACCGGCGGAAGGGGCGGTAGAAGGTAAGGCGATGCCGGTTCCGGCACCGGCGGCCGAGGCACAGAAGGCCGCTGCAGCACCTGCACCGGGATCGATACCTGTAAGAATCTCTCCGGCGAAGGTTCCGGATGTCAACGTGCCTGAAGCGAAGAAGATCGCAAAGGAAACACCCGCAAAAGCGGCGGAGAAACCGGCAAGTGCGGTGAAGAAAGCGCCGGCACCGGAGAAGAACCAGTAAACGAGATATTACTGATAAAAAATAAAACCCCGACGGGTCAAGTGCCCGCCGGGGTTTTTTCGTGATTGTCATCCTGAGCGAAGCGAAGGATCCCATGGGATTCTTCGCCCTGCGGGCTCAGAATGACATAATTTACTGCGCCGGTCCGACCCGCTGTTCGGCGCGGTCGCCGATAGCAATCCCGTTAGCCGCCGCCGTCCCTGCAGCAACCTCCAGAACATAGCGATACGGGGCCCTGGGCTTTAAAAGCTCTTCCGATTTCGGCTGCGCGTTGGCGATGACATCGACGATTTTCATATCGGAGCCGACAAAGATTATATCGAGCGCAACGAGCGTATCCTTCATCCAGAATGCGTCCTGAACGTCATACGGAAACACGAACCACATGCCGTAATTCTTAGCCAGCGATTCGCGCCCCATAAGCCCCTTCATGCGCTCATCGTCTGTAGTCGCAATCTCCGCGGAGATATTCACCGTCTTACTGTCTGCGGTATAGATTGCAATCGTTCCGACATTTACAGAGCCGCCGGTTGCCACATTCTCCCCAGTCTGCCCCTTCGCCTGCTCGCCTTCAGGGGCTATCATCTTCGCCTTCTCGCAGCCGATCGCTACCATCATGGCAGCGCACAGCACAACAGCAAAACATAACCTCTTCATAAATAGCCTCCTATCGTTATTTTTTCAAAACAGATTGCAGAGTTTTACCGATATCCGCGGGGCTCATTGCGACAGCGATACCACATGATGCAAGCTTTTCAATCTTTTCCGCCGCAGTCCCCTTTCCGCCGGCGATGATCGCGCCCGCATGGCCCATGCGCTTGCCCTTCGGCGCGGTCTGACCGGCAATGAATACGGCAACGGGCTTTGTCATATTATTTTTTATGAAATCGGCCGCCTCTTCCTCCGTCGTGCCGCCTATCTCTCCTATCATCACAACGGCGCGCGTCCCCTTGTCTTTCTCAAATGACTCGAGGCAATCTATAAAATTCGTCCCCGGAACGGGATCGCCGCCGATCCCTATCGCAGTTGATTGCCCCAGACCCAGTTTCGTGAGCTGATCGACGGCCTCATAGGTCAAAGTTCCGCTTCTCGACACGACTCCAATGTCGCCCTGTTTGTGGATCCACCCCGGCATGATCCCCATTTTGCATTCGCCGGGCGTGATTATACCGGGACAGTTGGGGCCGATGAGGCGCATCTTGGATGTCTCAAGCGCCCTTATCACACGGATCATGTCGAGCGTCGGAATGCCTTCGGTGATGCAAACAGCGATTTTCATACCAACCGCTTCGGCCTCAAGTATCGCGTCGGCGGCAAATGCTGCAGGCACGAAAATGAGCGACGCATCGGCGCCGGTTTCTTTCACAGCATCATAGACCGTATTGAAAACGGGGATGCCTTCCACCGATTGCCCGCCTTTGCCGGGGGTCACGCCGGCGACCACCTTCGTGCCGTATTCCTTGCACGCCTTTGCGTGGAACGCACCCTGTGAACCGGTGATCCCCTGAACGACGACGCGCGTATCCTTATTTATCCAGATAGCCATAATTCAAAAGTCAGTGGATCGTGGTTCGTGTATCGTGCATCGAATCACGATTCACGATCCACGATTCACTTGGCTAACTCCACTACTTTCTTCGCCGCCTCCGCCAGATCGTCTATCGCAATAATATTTAGGCCGGAATTTTTGAGTATCTCCCTTCCCTGATCGACATTCGTCCCCTGAAGTCTGACGACAAGCGGCACTTTCACACCCAGGTCCTTTGCCGCCGCAACCACGCCATCCGCAATCACGTCGCATCTCATTATGCCGCCGAATATGTTGATGAGGATCGCCTTCACCTTGGGATCGCGAAGGATTATCTTGAAGGCCTCCGCGACGTTTTCCTTCGTCGCGCCCCCGCCCACGTCCAGAAAGTTCGCAGGCTCCCCGCCGTGGAGCTGAATCAGATCCATCGTGGCCATCGCAAGCCCGGCGCCGTTGACCATGCAGCCGATAGTTCCGGAAAGACTCACATAGTTCAGATCAAATTTTTTCGCCTCGAGCTCTGCGGGATCCTCCTCCGAAACGTCGCGCCACTCCTCCAGATTTTTATGGCGATAAAGCGCGTTATCGTCGAGATCCACTTTAGCATCGAGAGCTATGAGTTTTTGATCTTTCGTGACGACAAGCGGATTTATCTCCACAAGGGACGCGTCGTTCTCGGCGTATGCCCTGTAAATCGCAGACGCCAAAGCTGAAAAGGGGTTGACGAGTTTTGGATCCAAACCGAGCGCGAACGCAAGTTTCCTGCCCTGATAGGATTGGAATCCCACTGCAGGGTCGACCGACTCTTTCAAAATCTTTTCGGGGGATTTTGCGGCAACCTCTTCGATCTCCATTCCACCCGCTGCAGATGCAATCACAACGGGACGGGATTTCGAACGGTCGACGGTAACGGCGATGTAGAGTTCGCGGCCGACATCGGAAGTCTTCTCGACAAGGACGCGGCCCACCTTTTTGCCCGAAGGCCCCGTCTGCGCCGTGACGAGCGTCATACCCAGAATCGACTGCGCGTGTTTGCGGACCTCCTCGGCATCTTTTGCGACCTTGATACCGCCGCCCTTGCCGCGCCCGCCGGCGTGTATCTGCGCTTTGACGACGACGGCCCCGCCGAGCTCCTTCGCGATGCCGACCGCTTCTTCGACTTCAAATGCGACGCGGCCTTCCGGAACGGGGACACCGTATTTTTTCAGCAGATCTTTTGCCTGATACTCATGCAATTTCATAAAAACTCAAAATGCAAAGCTCAAAATTCAAAACCATAACTCAAAAATCAAAATTTACCCCAACCGTTTTTAAATTTTAAATTATGGTTTTGAGTTTTGACTTTTGCGTTTTGAATTCAAGATTATCTAAAAAACTTTCTTATCATGTGTATAGTTGTATCCCATCCCAATCGTGCGATCGCTTCGGTGAGCGGAATATTTTTGGGACAGACCTTTTCGCAGTTCTGCGCGTTGCCGCAATCGGCAATGCCGCCCACGCCCATGAGCGCGTCGATCCGTTTGCCCTTCTCCAAACCCCCGATCGGATGCATGTTGAACATGAATGCCTGGCCGATTGTGAAAGCACCTACGAACGGCGAACGGTTGTTATATTGCGGACACGCCTCGCAGCAGCAGCCGCAGACCATGCAGCGCGAGAAGTGATAGGCCTTCTGCTGATTATCCGCCGCCATGCGCGGTCCCGGTCCAAGATCAAAGTAGCCGTCCACCGTTACCCATCCCCCTATTTTCTTGAGTGACTCAAACATTTTTGTGCGGTCCACCCGAAGATCGCGGACGACGGGGAACTTCGTCATCGGTTCCAAAGTGATCGGCTGATTCAGCTGGTCAATCAGCGCGCTGCAGGATTGCCTGACCTTGCCATTGACTATCATAGTGCAAGAACCGCACACCTCTTCGAGGCATGAGCATTCCCAGACAACGGGCGTCGTCGGGAGCATCTCGGACGTTACGGGATTGTCGGCAATGGCCTGCAGGCACATCACGACATTCATTCCGGCGCGATAGGGAACGGCAAACTCTTCCCAATACGGAAGCTCATTCGGCCCGTCCTGCCTTTTTATTTTTAATCTGATTTCGTCCATATTTTGTCATCGCGAGGAGCCCTACGGGCGACGAAGCGATCCCATGGGATTGCTTCGCTCCGCTCGCAATGACTCCTAATGTGCAACATCATATCTCCTCGCAACCGGCTTAATATCAAGAATTTCCACCTTCTCGCTGTAATCGAATTTCGGGCCGTCCGGAGTGTAGGAAGTCCTCGTCACGCAAAGCCATTTTTCGTCGTCGCGATTCGGAGTCTCCGGTTTGTAATGCGAGCCCCTGCTCTCTTCACGATTGATCGCGCCCAGAACTATCATGCGCGCAAGGTCAAACTGGTTTCTCAAAGTCCTCATGAAGAAAACTTCATCATTAGCGAAACCGCCCGTATCGTGAATCTTCGATCTCTCAAAGCGCAGGGCAAGTTCGCGGATCTTATCGTCCGTTTCCTTGAGCGTTTTGTTGTGCCTCACAATCGTCGCGTTCTCTGTGAGCCACTTTGAAAGCTCCTTCTTCAAAAGATGGGCGTTTTCAGGTCCGTCCATCGCGATGTTTTGCTTATTTATGTCTTCCTGACGCCCCTTTTCTTCATCGAGAAGAGATGACGGGATCGCATCCGCACCTTTCTTAAGCCCCTTTGCATACTCGATGGCGGCCGGACCCGCGACCATTCCGCTGTGGACGGCGGACAAAAGGGAATTTGCGCCCAAGCGGTTTGCGCCGTGATACTGATAGTCGCATTCCCCCGCAGCCATGAGTCCCGGGATGCTTGAGTGATGGTTGAAGTCGACCCAGAGGCCTCCCATCGAGTAGTGAACCGCCGGAAAAACCTTCATCGGAACTTTTCTGGGATCATCGCCGACAAATTTTTCATAGATCTCCAAAATCCCTTCAAGGCGCTCCGCCAAGGCCTCGTGATCAAGATGCGTGAGGTCAAGATAGACAACATCTTCGCCGTTGATGCCAAGTTTCATATCCTTGACGACCTTCCAGATCGCGCGCGCCGCGATATCCCTTGGAACCGTGTTGCCGTATGCCGGATACCACTCTTCCAGGAAATACCACGGCTTTCCGTCTTTTATCACCCAGATTCGCCCGCCCTCGCCGCGCGCGGCCTCGCTTATCAGGCGCGCCTTGTCGGTCCCGGGAATCGCCGTGGGATGGAACTGGACAAACTCGGGATTGGCAAAACATGCGCCGCGTTTGTAGACTTCAGTTGCGGCGTAACCCGTGCAGTGGGTCGAATTGGTGCATGTTCCGAATACGTGGTTGAAGCCGCCCGTGCACATGATCACCGCATCCGCAGGGAAGGCCGCGACCTCCATCGTATCTCTGTCTATTGCAGTGATGCCGCGGCAGACACCTTCATTATCTATGACGAGAGAAGCAAACTCCCAGTTTTCATATTTTTTGACGAGGTTTTGCGCCTCATGCCTTCTTATCTGTTCATCTAACGCATACATGAGCTGCTGGCCGGTCGTCGCGCCCGAGAAACACGTGCGACGCTTTTTCACGCCGCCGAAGAGGCGAAGATCCAAAAGCCCTTCCTTCGTGCGGTTGAACATGACGCCCATGCGGTCGAACATCCAGATGATGCCGGGCGCCGCGCTGCAAAGGCGCTTCACTACGCTCTGGTGCGCCAGGAAATCGCCTCCGTAAACCGTATCGTAGATATGTGCATCAATCGAGTCGCCTTCGCCCTTCGTGTTGAGTGCGGCGTTGATTCCTCCCTGCGCGCAGACCGAATGGGAACGCCTGACGGGAACAACGGAGAAGATGGAAACCTCCGCGCCCTTCTCGGCGGCCTTGAGCGCGGACATGAGACCTGATAATCCGCCACCGACTACTATAATTTTGACCTTTTGTGACATATCGTATTTTTAATTCAAAACTCAAAGCGCAAAATTCAAAATTATAATTCAAAACTTAAAACTTTTGAATTTTCAATTATGGTTTTGAGTTTTGAGTTTTGACTTTTGCATTTTGAATTACAAAGTAAAAGCCAACAATATTCTTAGCCCCCACATTCCCATCCCAAGCGTTATCAACCACGTAACAATCGTCATCGCAAGCTGCGATATTTTGCTCGACGTGATTCCCCATGTCATCATCGCAGTCGCAAGCCCGTTTGCCAGATGAAACACGGCGCTTATAATTCCGGCGATATAAAATATCTTCACCCACATCGGGCCAAAGTGCTGCTGCATGTATGCGAAAGTCACGTGCTTGCCCGTGAATAATGCGTGCAGGCGCGTCGACCAGACGTGGAAGCAAACGAATGCAAGCGCCATAAAACCCGTGACCCTTTGCAGGATGTACATCCAGTTTCTGTAATATGAATATGGAACGAGGTTGACCGAACCCCTGTAGATGATGATGAGGCCCAAAAGGATATGAACCAGAAGCGGGATTCCGATGAGCCCGATCTCATAGAAGACTATAAGGGAAAATCCCTGCGTCGCATCGACCAAAAGATTGAACGCCTCGGGACCGTTGAAGACGAATGAATTGAAGGTGAAGTGTATGAAAAGAAAGACCGCCAGCGGGAAGATGCCGAAGAAAGATTGCAGGCGTTTGAGTAAGAAGTAATCGTATCTGCCTGTTACCTGATTCATACTCCCCCGAATTATCCCGTAAACGCGCTAAGTTACGCGCCGACTGTATACAAACGGCGCCCAAAGAAGTCAATCATATCTCACCCGCCTGACTCATGATGCTTATAGGGTCGGGGCTGTGATGCCGATTGCGGCTAGGGCTCCGGCTGCACGACTT
>Ga0315291_10000475_pt1 | contig 52939 bp, 36 predicted proteins | sample YL17G12_20_MG_FD_203070 | JGI IMG/M metagenome (GOLD analysis project Ga0315291, IMG submission 203070) | Sediment microbial communities from Yellowstone Lake, YNP, Wyoming, USA - YL17G12_20 | ecosystem: Environmental > Aquatic > Freshwater > Lake > Sediment | place: USA: Wyoming | collected... | reverse complement strand
TCGAGAAAAAGAATAATAAATTAGAAGGGGAAATTAATTGCGGCATATTTATCCTTGACAGCACGTGGACAACGATTGATTCCGCTATTCAAACAGTACCACTGAGCTTTGATTCTGCAGAAATAACTTCAAATGTCTTTCTTACTTATACGAACAGATTTGATGTTGCTCCCGGTCAGTATTATGTTTCTATTGAGTTTCAGGATTCGAGTAAAGGCAATACCGGTGTTATTCGAGATACGCTTGCAATAGAGAAATTCGGATATGATACGCTTCAAATCAGTGAATGTATGGTCGCCTATAGTATAGACGCAGAATTTCCACTTCAATTGCTGTCATCTCGCGATGAGTTCAAGGTTATTCATTCTCTTCAGCATATATTTTATCCCGGACAGCCGTTTTTTCTCTATTATGAGTTGTATAATCTTGCCGTTACCGGCGTGTCAGAGAACCATCATTATAAATTAGAATACCGCTTGACCCCTTCGAAAATAATCCCGTTTATTAAAACGATGAAGATTACTGTTAATCAAGCGGGAAATGTAGTGGAGAGAGCTGTACAGGATACCAATCTCATCAGTTTACATACCGTTCAGAAAACGCGGCTTCTGCGGTATGTTGCAAAAGCTCAACAGAAAACTGGTGTGTCTGAGGGGAACTGGGTATCAATGGAATTGCAAGGAACCGGTGATGTTGACCAGCAGATTTTACGGATTGAGCATTCGTATACCCAAACCGGTGCATATCTTCTTATTTTACGTATCACAGATTTAATGAGCGGACAATCGGCTGAACGCTTGACACCAATTTTACTTGTGGCAAAACGATAACCTCAATCCGAAATATTTTATTTTAGACCTCTTTTTGTGCATTATTTTTGAACTTTTTTCATTGTAAGATAATTTAATGTAATGAGGCGCGGGAAAAGTTTTTATTGTAAGTATTGTCTTTTCATTGTATTTTATAGAGGGTGGTAATCTTAAAGCTGAGATTATGTTCGGAAGGTCGGTTACAGGATTAATAAGTATAAAGGATTGACTCCCGCCATTTATAAAGGAAATTTGTTGCGATTTTGGTGCGTTAACCACAGCAATAAACAAAGCAATTCTGGCAAAGGAGTTTTTGCTATGCGTTACAATTATTTTGTTCGTTCAGCAGTCATATATTGTGCTGGAATTTGTTTGTCTGCAGCAGTTTTTATAAACACGAGTGCTGCTCAGACGATTGATGAAGCGAAGGCACTGTTTAATGCAAAAAATTACACCCAGGCAGAGACAATATTGAAGGCGATACTAAAGAAAAATAAGAATGACCCGCAGGCGAATTTGTACCTTGGCAAGATTTATCGGATTCAAAAACAGTATGACATGGCAGAGCAATATCTTAAAAAAGCAGTTGACAAGGATAAGAAGCTTGCTGATGGATTTTATGAATTAGGTCAAATACAGCTTGATAAACCGCGCGGATTGTTTGGAACGAAATATAGAGAAGCACAGAATTGGTTTTTAAAAGCAGTTACAGCAGACCCGAAAAACGCAGATGCCAAGTTTGCTCTTTATGAGACATATTTTACTCTTGATGAGCTGAAGAAAGCGTTTAATGTTCTTTCAGAATATGTGAAGGAGAATCCGAATTCCACAAAAGGACTGTTAGAGCTTGCGCGGCTGTGGAAATATTGTGAATATAATATGCTCCGCCGGCTGGGAACTGTTCACGATACATATCTGCAGGCGTTTGCTACGGATCCCGTAAATCCGGAAGACCTTTTTGAGATTAGCTGGGGACTGTTTCTCTGTGATGACCTGCGTAATGCCCGGCTTGCCCACAGCAGGGCAGAATATTTATCAAAAGAGATCACTGCCGAGCAGTATCTTGATATGATGGTAGTGGCGTTTGAAAATTTAGATTACGGCACTGCCTATGACTATTTGACAAAAGCATTTGCAAAATTATCCGGTGAAAACAGAAAACTATTAACGGATCCGAAACGGGTTCCTGATTTTTTATTGAATGAGTTGTATAATACCTATAATATTAATGTGGAGCAATTTTTAAATCCATCGTATGTCCCTGCAGACCAAAAATTGTATATAAAACAGTTATATCATTTTGCAACATTGTGGACAATTAATCACAGCGGTATCGAGCGGGCGAAACCACTGAACTATACCGGAAACCACCGATTTGATACACCGTATCTTCTGTTCGGAGGACTGCATAATTATTTGGATTACTCATTTTATTATTTTTTAAGCAGTACTGAGGCGAATGAGTTTCTATCTATTCCGAATCAGTACGAGCGCGCTGAATGGCGACACCGCTGGTTCAGAGAACATGATACATCGCCAACGAACGATGTGAATGAGCTTGAAGAAGAGTTTATGAATCGGGTTAAGTATGTGCATGAAGAATATAAGATACTACCGAACAAATATAATAAAGAATGGCATGCGAATGAACAAATCGGGTTTGATGACCGTGGCAAGGTGTGGCTCAAATACGGCAAGCCTTATCACAGGTATCCTGACTTTGGGGGATTTGTGGATAAAGAAACGATGGATAATCCGCTCCTGCCGCAAACGAAATACACGGTAACTTCAGGGTATAAACAGGTTCAGGTAAAGCCGAATGAATCGTGGGTGTACTCCCATCTTGACGGATATTTAGCATTTGATTTTATTGAAATTAATATAGGATACTATACCTATTCCGAGTCGTTAGAAGATGCTGTTTTGGGAGGAACCGGTGCCGGACGTCTGTATTTAAATCCTCTGCGGGCTGATCTCGGCGGGCCATATTTTATTTTATATGAGCGTTATTATGATCTTTTGCAAAAAATAGATACACGCGATGAGTCTCTGTGGAATTTGGATGAAACGACTTACAATGAAATGATAACGAAAGGTCTTGGTGATAAAACCAAGAAATTCGAATTTGTTCAAAGTGACTTTTTGTATGATGACCTGCTCCCGGAGATTATAAAACGCTATGAAGTTATGGATGAATATCCGACGAATCTGGTTGATTTAGGAAAGCCGAAATATCGGCTACCAATGTTCGTTGAGATGGCAACATTCAAGGGTGAGAGAGGTGGTACAAAAGTTGAAGTGTACACGGCGGTTGATTATCGCAACCTGAGTTTTGCAAAAGAGTCTGACAAGAAGCGTTTATCATATTTGGAATATAATATTGTTGTGAAAGATAAGGACATTATGCCCGTTACACGGGATACTTCATTTAATCAGATTGTTGCGGAGCCAAAAGATTTAATTCGGGATAATTCCTGGATAAACTGGTTTACATTTAATTTAACTCCGCAGGAATACCGAATATATGTAAGTGGTAAGAATTTCCAGGGTAAAAAGGAATCAGTGGTAGAATTGCAACCGGTAGTCCTGCAGAATTATAATGTTGATACGCTTGCTCTCAGCGATATTCAGCTTTCGCTGGATATAAAACCGTCATCTGAGCGGAATACATTTGTCAAGAACGAGCTCTCTGTTATACCATATCCGTACCGGGTGATAGACCACAAGAAACCGATTAGTCTCTATTATGAAATTTATAATTTGGGTCAGCGTTTAGACGGTTCAACGTCCTATGATGTGAATCTTTTATTTACTGTCTATGAACCGAATAACAACCTCCGGGATGCGCTTAAGAATTTATTTCCCGGCAGAACGGAGAAAGTGGAGATTTCATTTAAAGAGTCCAGAAGCGGGACTACTCGGGATGCTATTGAATTTAGATCGCTTGATGTCAATGCCATAATGCCCGGTAATGCCCGGATAAAATTGGAGATTACTGACAACCTTACGAAGCAGAAAACCTATAAAACGCTTGATGTTATTATTTATTAGAATCGGGAGCATAAATCCCCAAGAGATTCTTCATAGTGCGGTGTAAGCCGCCGTCTCCGGCGGGATTAATCACAACTGATGGGGCGGTAACAAGTCCACAGTGCGGGTCGTTAAACCGCCCTGCTATTTTTTATTTGCCATAGTAACAAAAATCGGCGCTGAATACAAGTAGTATAGTAACGTGCAAATAGAAACATTGTGCTTGCCTTTTTTAAAGGTCAATAAAGTATGTTTTAATCAGGTTAATTGAGTTATTTTAACAATACTAAAAGTTCTGATTAAATAATTATATATGACTGATAAAGAGTTTTTAAATGCTCTGGCAAACGGGCAATCTGACATTGTTCAGATGCTTCTCGATATTCTAAATGTTACTGGTTCGCGGTACTGCATTATCGGTGGTCTTGCAGTGAATGCTTACGTGGAACCTGTCGTGAGTCTTGATATAGATATAGTCGTGTCAATTGAAAACATAGAGACAACCGTAATAGCTGCCCAAAAACGGGGATTAACAATTGAGCGTTTTGAACACAGCGTGAACATCACCAGTCCCCATTCCGACCTGCGTATACTGATTCAAATAGATCAACGGTACCAAGAATTTATACCCCGCGCAAAGAAAAAGAACGTCCTCGGCTACACGATGAGCGTAGCAGACCTCAACGACATTTTGCAGGGCAAAGTTTGGGCATATATGGATGAAACACGGCGGAAAAGCAAACGGCAAAAAGACCTCGCTGATATTTTCCGTATTGTGGAGGCATATCCGCAGCTTGAGACGAAGCTCCCGCCAAATCTGCAGGAGGAATTGGAAGAGTAAAGCTATGATAGTACGTATTCCCAAGGTTGCGGTTGTAACGAGGAGCATTGTTTTAAAAATGAAACGGAGGGAATTGAATCTATTCATTGTTCTGATCCACCACCGAAGTGATTTTTTAATAAGCCCTCTTTTATAACATTTTCATTGTTTTTTGTAAATTTATCTTTTATAATATAATAACAAATATTTAGGAGGGATTCCGATGAGAATAAAATGCATTATATTTATAATATGTAATTTTATGTTTTCATCTGCATTCGCTCAGAATAAACAAGAGAAAATACCTTTTATTTTCAGCGAATCGCCAAAATATAGTACTTCAAAATTTATCACTCTTAAAGAACTCCATAAAATTGATGTAGATGTATTTAAGGAATATTTTATAAATGAAGTCAGAACTATGGATGTTGATAGTGATACTAATTTATACGTACTGGATTTTTATGAATCTAAAATTACAGTGTTTAATAAAAATGGAAAATTTATGAGGACTATGTGTGGCAAGGGGCAAGGACCTTCCGAGTTAATGCAACCGATGAGTTTAAGTATCAATGATGGAAAAATGTATATTTATGAAAAAAATAAAGGAATGAAAATATTAGACCTTTATAGTAAATATATAGACTACATTTTAATTCCTCTTGGAAATTATTATATGGTCAAGGCTTTAGATGATTTTTTCTTAACTGTTGATGCAGGGTATGATATAAAACTAATAAATAGAAAATATATAATTAAAAAATTCTCAAAAGATTTAAAAAAATTTTATCCTATAACAGATTTTTTCTACAAACCTGATCCCAATAAGATACTTCTTGAAGATATGCAAGAAATAGTATCAATAAATTCTAAACAGCAAATTTATTTCCCCGGTAGTTTTGAAGAATATAAAATTAATATCTATTCAATTGAAGGGAACATTTTAAAATCTTTTGGAAGGAAATATAAACAAATACCTTATTCTGAAAAAATAACGAAATGGCGTAATGAACGTGCTAAAAAGAATGTTTATCCACCAAACAGTAAGCCGAGAGAGCTAACAAAATATCCACCTGTTATACGAGATATACTTTTTGATGATAGAGATTATGCGTGGGTCGTTGTTGGGGAATGGGGCAGAGATTGTGATTGGTCTTTCAATGTAATTTCTACCGTAGATGTTTTTGATGAAAATTGTGAATTATTATATACATTTCAAATTCCGAATATGAGTTTTCAAAGCTTTATTAAGAACGGCAGATTATATTCAACACCAACTCAGGATGATACATATATCCATGTTTATAACATTCAGTATAATAAGTAATTTATAATATTGTTCTCTATGCTATGAATCGTGATTCGTTTAAATACATCGTTTTAGGATTGATTGTGATGGTGTTTTCTAAGAGCAGGATAAAAAAATGGATATATTTGTCATTAACGGTGGAAAGAGGCTTGAAGGGACAATAGAAGTCAGCGGTGCAAAGAATGCAGTGCTTCCGTTGATGGCTGTTGCCCTCCTTTCAAATGGTACCAGCGTTATTCATAATGTTCCCCGTCTGCGCGACGTTTTTACGATGAAAAAGCTTATGCAGATGTTCGGGGCACAGGTTGCATTTGAGAATCACATACTCACGATTGATTGTTCGCACATCACGAAATATGAAGCTCCCTATGATTTAGTAAAGACAATGCGGGCGTCTGTGTATGTATTGGGACCTCTCTTGGCTCGATTCGGCAAAGCCCGCGTTTCACTGCCCGGCGGCTGTGCCTGGGGACCTCGCCCCATTGATTTACATTTGTTCGGATTACAGGCATTAAATGCTCAATTGACCCTCGAAAACGGGTACATCAATGCAACGGCAGACCGGCTCCACGGCGCTGAAATCATATTTTCCAAGTCCAGCGTTGGTGCAACCGGAAATGTATTAATGGCGGCAGTTCTGGCTGATGGTGAAACCGTTATATGCAATGCGGCAAAGGAGCCGGAAATTGCGACATTAGCGGAAACGCTGAATGCAATGGGAGCGCAGATTAAGGGTGTCGGTACAACGGAACTGAGAATTAAGGGTGTCTCCTCGCTTCGTCCAATGAATACATCCGTTATTCCCGACCGCATTGAGACAGCAACCTATATAACTGCGGCGGCAATAACGGGAGGAAAAATAACGGTAACCCGTGCAACCCCCTTTCATCTCACCGCTGTCAGTGAAAAACTCCGCGAGGCTGGTGTATCGGTTATTGAAAGCGATGATACCATTACCGTTGAGGCTGATTCAGTTATTAAACCGGTCAATGTTCGAACAGATGTATATCCCGGATTCCCGACCGATATGCAGGCGCAATGGATAGCATTGATGAGTATTGCTGACGGAAACAGCGTCGTTGAAGATACTATATTTGTTGACCGGTTCACGCACGTTGCCGAGCTGAATAGACTCGGTGCCAATATCTCAGTGGATGTAAATAAAGCCTTTATTACCGGTGTTCAAGAACTCAACGGAGCAGAGGTGATGTCAACTGATTTGCGGGCAAGCGCCTCGCTTATAATCGCCGCACTTCGGGCTCGCGGACAGTCAATTGTTCATCGGGTCTATCACATTGACAGAGGATACGAAGCGGTAGAAAAGAAATTACAAGCACTCGGCGCAGACATCCGGCGAGAGCAGGAATAGTTATTTCGAAAGACGCCTAACTTATTATTTTGAACGATGCGGTGTCTGGAATGTCAAACACTATTTTTGTTTGCACTTGAATGTCAGCAGTTTTAATTATACCTGCTCAAATTGGATAGGGCAGAATTTGTTAATGGTCTGGTAGAATTTCTCAATATTAAACGGTTTATGAATAAACTCTTTTACGCCTAACTGCATCAGCTTCATTATCCGCTCTTTGGTGAGGTATGCGGAAACGACAATAATCGGGTGAGACTCGTTCCGCTTGTGTAAAACGTTCATTACCTGTTCGCCGTTCATCTTTGGCATACTGATATCCAGGAGCACAACATCGAATTTTTTTCGCTTTAACGCTAATAGCCCATCCATCCCATTTACCGCTTCTTCAACGTCAATCTTGACGCGTTCCAGCATTTTCCGCAATACGATTCGTGTTGCTTCATCATCTTCAATAATTAATGCTTGTGCCATTAGCCAATCTCCTCAAAGAAAGAAAGAGATTCAATATGAACGTAATTCTTTTGTTAAAATATAAATAATAAAAAAATTGATGTCAATAAGAGAATTGACTGCTGTACAAATATTTTTAATTTGTGATGGGCAGATTTCCGCCGGTGCTCCGAGAAATATGTTTTGATAAAAGGTATTTTATTGGTAAAAATATAGTATGAATCTTTGATTTAATACAACGAAACCTCTGAAAAAGTTCCTCGTGAACATTCCCGAACCCGTTATAAGAGCGAGTTTGGAGGTGCCGCCCAAAGCAAAATTTATTACAATTAATTTGATATTATTTTTCTGTTTGATTATATTAATCACAAATACGAAACCAATCCGAAACAACCAAACATACCTATGCTATGCTTTTTATAGATGTCCCGTTTTGAAGAAAGGAAAACAATAAAAGATAACACCCACAAATAAATTTAAGTGTGCCACAAGAGCAAAATATATTACTCATAGGGGTGGACACGGAGGTTTGCCTCTATAATCATTATTATATTTGCTGTTTGTTGTAATAATTAAAATCTATCATTAATTATCCCCGGAGGCTGTCTATGAAACGCTCATTTCGTTCAATCACCCTGCTGTTTTTATGGGTGTTTTTCTGTTTTCTTTCGCTTTCGGTTGCTCAGGAGAGTGCCGCAAAAAAAGTCCTCACCATTGCCGATTACGCCCGCTGGCGTACCATAGCCTCTGTTGCTCTCTCTCAAACTGGCGAATGGTTTTCGTACGGTTACAATAAACGTGAAGCCGATGACACACTGTATGTTCAAAACCGTATCACGAACCAAAAATACCAAATCCTGCGGGCAACAAGCCCGCAGTTTTCTGACGATTCCCGCTGGGTCGCTTATACCCTCAATCTCCCCTACAAAGAAGCCGAAAAACTCCGTAAAGATAAAAAGCCAGTACCGGTCAAAGCAGAATTAATGAACTTAACGACCGGGAAAAAATATTTCTGGGATAACCTTGAGCGGTCAGCATTCGCAAAAGGCTCTCGCTTGTTTGCCGTTAAAAAAACAAAATCTTCACCCGATGTAAAAAATAACGGCACCGACCTCATCATATTCAATCTTACAAATTTCACCGAAACACTCATCGGCAGTGTTCGGGAGTTTGCATTTAACAAGCCTGGCGCCGTTCTCGCATATACGGTTGACGCCGCTGATAAAAACGGCAATGGAATATTTACCTATACCATTACCGGAGTTATCACGCCGTTAGATAACGATACGCTTGATTATGCCCGCTTATCCTGGAATGAAGACGGCACTGCAATGGCAGTGCTCAAAGGGCTAAAAAAGAAAGGAAAAATTGAAAAGGAAAATACCCTTCTTGCATTTACCGGATTTGACAAAGGGGCACCCGAAGAAATCACGTTTACTCCTGCCGACATAAGCAATTTCCCCAAAGGAATGGTGTTAAGTGAACGACGGGATTTGACGATTACTCCGGACGCATCGAAAATCTTCTTCGGCATCAAAGAACAGGATATTGAAATAGAGAAAAAGAGTGATGACCCGCTGGTTGCTGATGTTGACATCTTCCACTGGAAGGACGAGCGCCTCCAGTCTGTGCAAAAACTCCGCGCCGAAACTGACCACAATTTTACCTATGTATCCGTACTGCATCTGAAGGATAAACGATTCGTACAGTTAGCTGATTCTGCGATGCGAACCGTCAATTTCGCAAAAGACGGGAAATGGGGACTCGGTCGGGATGACCGAGCATACATCTCAGACTGGAAAGAGTCAATGGCGGATTACTACCGGGTGAACACCGAAACCGGCGAACGCACACCGATTATCAAGTCGCTCATTCATTCACTGGGAATATCAACCGACGGCAAGCGATTTATGTACTGGAGAGACGGACATATCTGGATGCATACCTTTGATACCGGCGTAACCGTCAACCTCACTAAAACAATTCCTGTCAGCTTTGCGAACAAGGAATGGGATTACGTCGGCACAAGACCATCCTATGGAATAACCGGCTATACAAAAGACGGAAAGGCAGTAATCCTGACAAACAGGTATGACCTCTGGTTAGTACCCTTTGATGGGAGCACAGCCATTAATCTAACGAACGGAGACGGTGATAAAAATGAGATACGCTTCCGCTCCGTGTCCCTTGACCCGGAGGAAGAATTCATTGACCTTTCAAAACCGATTCTCCTGACTGCTTATGGGGAGTGGACTAAAAAAGCAGGCTTCTACGAGCTGAACAACGGCAAACTGAACAAGCTCATATATGATGATAAAGCCTTCGGCAGAGTTATCAAAGCAAAGAATGCCGACGTCTATCTGTACACAATAGAGACCTTCATAGATTTCCCAAATTATTACATCAGTGATACGAAATTTACAAACCCGCAAAAGATAACCGATGCAAACCCCTGGCAGTCTGAATATAAATGGGGGCATCGGATTCTCTTTGACTTCAAGAATAAAAAAGGCGTCCGTCTGCAGGGAACGTTAGCAATACCCGATGATTATCAGCCCGGGCAGAAACTGCCGATGCTTGTTCAATTTTACGAGAAGAACTCCCAGAATCTGAACCGCTATTCAGCACCGCGGTACGCTTCATCACCGCAGTTCGCCGGATTTGTCAGCGAGGGATATTTAGTGATGCAGCCGGATATTCATTTCAACACCGGTACGTCTCACAGCGATATGTTAGAATGCGTAGAAGCGGCGGTACAGAAGGTGATTGAGATGGGTTATGCCGACCCGAAACGGATTGGACTGCACGGGCACAGCTACAGCGGCGGCGGTGCGGCGTACATCGCAACTCGCTCTAAAATGTTCGCCGCTGTTGTTGCCGGTGCCGCCCCAATTGACCTTGTCAGCGAGTTTAATGAGCTTTTCAGAGGTTCTGGTCAAAATAACCACCAATATGACATTTATGGGCAGGGACGATACGGCACCAACCCCTATGACAACTTTGAATTATTCTGGAATCAGTCCCCGATATCCGGCGTCAGAACAATGAACACACCGCTCTTATACCTGCACGGTACAGACGACCCGACGGTCGAATACCTGCAGGGGATGGAGTTCTACAATGCCCTCCGGTTTAACGGCAAACCGGTTATCTTTCTATCATATCCCGGCGAGGGGCACAGCCTGAGCAAATTGGAAAATCAAAAGGATTTTTTAATGCGAATGCAGCAGTTCTACGACCATTACCTGAAGGACAAACCCGCCCCGGACTGGATGATTAACGGCGTCCCGTATTTAAAGAAGGGGAAAAATTAAATAGTATTAATTAATGACAGCATAATCAAATTAAATATAATGTAGGGGTCCCGAACCTTCGGGATGTCTGCCCTAAATAAAATATGTAAAAATAACCGGGTTCGTCGGAATATAACAAAAAATGGGCGAACACATCCCGAGTACTCGGGACGGGGTGAAATGAAATGGTCGGGGGAATTCCGCACCTATGAATGGAAATAGTTGTCCCTAAGAAATATTATAACATATTGTTAATATTATTAGTTTATTTGTCAATTATAATATATAAATCACAAGAAAAAGTATAATATTCCTAAAATTCTGGTGATTTATGCAGGGGAGAGAAATCATCATCTTCACCGCCGAAGTCGGATGAGATGTAGTAAATAAAGCGTCAAGGACTGGAGCATAGCCCCCCTATGGGGAAGTCCTGACGCTACGGGGATCATAACTTGTGCGTCTTTGCTCCGCCTGAATGACGGCGGATCCGCCTCATTGGGCATTTGCCCAATTGGGCGGACAATCTCATATTAAAATTATACTAAAAAAGACTTTTTCAGGCACGACTAATTACAGATTCTATTTCAAAGAGAACTGATATAATTCACGTTTTAATGACCGCCAGGTAATACCGGACCTGCCGAGAGCAAATATGCCGATAATCCACAACGGAAGTGTTAAAAGGATAAAGACAATTATCGAAAATCCCGTAGCGACTGTTTTATCAACGCCGAAAAACGTCAATCCGATAACGGTAAAAAACTGGTATGTTCCAACGTTCGAAGGAGCATTGGGCAGCATAGTCCCTAAATGCTGAAAACTTTACTAATAGATGCCTTGGAAATTTACCGCGAAATTTCTTCATTCCATCTATAACATTGTGTTTAAAACATCCTGTCCTTAAAAACATTGCTATATACCTTATCTCGATATATCGTTATTTTCAGTAATTAAAGTGACTGCTTGCGTTTTACACAGCAACTCACTATCATAATCTAACTATCACGACATACATTGTAGAATATACTCTCTTTTCATCAGAGAGTTCAAAAATAGTTTAAAAAACCTCTTGACTTTCATAAAAATTAATCGCATATTAACATCCGAATATGCGAATAGAGTGCCGGATATGGTTTCAAAAACGTCTTTATATGTTATAAAAGCCCTATGCGTGCTGGGGAAACTGAAACCGGGTGAATACGCCGGAGCACAGGTCATTGGAGAGCGGCTGAGCATCCCCATAAATTATCTGAGTAAAATGCTCCAGCACTTCGTAAAAAAGAAATACGTTATTTCGCAAAAGGGATATGGCGGCGGGTTCAGACTCGCAAAAACACCGGACCGGATTACTCTGCTTGAAATAATTGAGGCGATTGAAGAAGAATCCCTGTTGAGCGGCTGTTTCTGGGGAAAGGAACAATGTTCAGATAAAGACCCGTGCCCGTTCCATTCTCAATGGAAACCAATTGCCGAACAGATACGGTATCTGTTTAAAACAACAACCATTGCAGATATTATGAACAAAATGCCGGGACAAATAATATCAATACAGAGATAAAAAGAGAGGCACAGTGAACACAGAAAAAAGCGCGACAGATTTATTTAAAAGAATAAAATCTCTGCGCCTGCCGCCGTCTTTTTGGAGGGTCTCTGCGGTTAAATAGGTATCAAAAAATACATAAGTTCTATAATAAATTGAGGTGCACTATGAAGGCAATAGATATTTTAATGGATGAGCATCAAGTCATTTTAAAAGTTCTGGATGCTCTGGAAGCATACACACAGGGAATTAAGAAAAACAACGGCACTGATTACAAAGATTTCGCCCGCTTTGCGGAATTCTTCCGTGAATTTGCCGATAAATGCCATCACGGCAAAGAAGAAGCTATCCTCTTCGAGGAGATGATAAATCACGGAATCAGCCGTGAAAAGGGACCGTTAGCCGTTATGTATTACGACCACGACCTCGGCAGGACGCAGGTGCGGATTATGGCGGAAATCGGCAGCACCCCGCAGTTCGACGAAACCGCCCGTCAAGAAGCCGTTCAGTCAGCATTTACCTATATTACGATGCTGAGAAGCCACATATTCAAAGAAGACCGCATCCTCTACCCGATGGCACTGCAGAGCATCCCCACGCAAGTAATGGAGGATATGGCAGAAAAATTCGAAGAGTTCGAAGAAAAAGAAACCGGCGCCGGCGTCCACCATTACCTCCACCAGTTAGGAGAGGAATTGATTGAAAAATATGGAAAATAACTTGTTGAATTTTTTTGTTTTTTATGGTTAATTATTTCAGCGGTATTTTATATATTAATGAACCGCCGGGATCTGCCAAATAAACAACTTTTTCATCATCTGGTATGTAGATGCTTGGATATAGACGTCCGTCGAATTGGAAATCTTTGTCAAATAAAAGTATATAAACGTTCAATTGCTCAAATTTGTCATTTAATTTTACCAATTCAATTCTTATTGTTTTATTCTCCATTATTTTAAAAAATTTTAATAAATAATAATTATTATTAACAATAATAAAATCAGCAAAAAGATAACTAAATCCCCTTTTTACGTCATAATTATTACTAAATATATTATTATAATTATGTATGTTTACTACATTATCCAAAAATTTATCAAACAATAAATTACCGTTTAAATCATACATTCTTACATAAGCTAAATGAGAAAAAATCAACACAATATTATTTTGCTTATTTATTAATGGATAACCTTCTGCAAACACATATTTTTTATCAATACTTGCTTTTTTACTAAATTTTTTATCAGTATTAATATCACCTATCCCTTTCGTTTCACCATCTGTATTTAATATTGTTATATAATAGCCTTTTCTTGGAATATTAAATATAAGAGATTTTTCATTTGTGATAGCAAAATAAGCATAATATTGCTCACTAAAAGGATATATATATTTTATCATCTTTTTATATTTTCCATTCTTATCAAAAATAGATATTCTCACATTATCAGATTCTACCACATATATATCACCATCTTTATCCACGTCCATATTTATTGGCCTCAACAAATCGCCTGGTCCCTGTCCTGGAGTTCCAACTTTCTTAATGTATTTTCCATTTTCATTGAAAAAATAAATACAGTTATTATCCCTGTCTAATATCAATAATTCATTAGTTATTGGGTTCTTCTTTATCCGAGCCGGCTTATATATATAATTCCCGCTAAATTCGTTTTCACCTAAAAGTACATGTTTTTCTTTATCAACTTTAATGACAATCCCATTTTCTGAAATAGTTGATAATTTGCTTTGGCCTTTTCCTTGGTAATAAAATAAACACGGCATAATCAATAGTATAATTAAAGTAAATAAATTTATTTTTAACCTCATTTTTATACTCCTCATTTTAAATCATTTTTCTGTTTTCTAAATTAATATGAATAAAACTGTGAATAAAGGTAAAATATTATATTCCCCTCTCACATCTGCCATTGGTATTTAATAAGTTATAACGTATAAAAACAGTCTCAATCAGCAAGGAATTATTTGATAATACGGAAAAAATTATTTATTATCAAGGGAAAAATAATTGATTATGTAATTGATGCAAAATAAAAAAAGGGCGGGTTAAAACCCGCCCATCCATCTCATTACCTAAATCTATTCTGAATAGGAAATAATGTAAACCCGTTTAGTTTACCTATTCCGTAAGAGACGCTCATCCAGCTCCTGAACGTACTTATTCAAATCTACTTTGATTTTCGCGACGCCGCATTCCATCGCCGCTTTTGCAACTGCTGGTGCTTCCCAGAGGAGAACGCGCTTGTCAAACGGCTTCGGAATGATGTAATCTTTTCCGAATGATAATTTAATGCCACCATATATATCGCAGACTTCCTTCGGGACAGGTTCTTTCGCCAGGTCTGCTAAAGCGTGCGAAGCGGCAATTTTCATCTCAGTATTGATTACCCTCGAGCGAACGTCCAACGCACCGCGGAAGATAAACGGGAATCCCAATACATTGTTTACCTGATTGGGATAGTCGGAACGACCGGTCGCCATAATAACGTCGTTTCGCGCTGCTTTTGCTTTCTCATACGTTATTTCCGGGTCAGGATTCGCCATCGCAAAGACGACCGGGTTCTTGTTCATCGAGCGAACCATATCCTGCGTTACAACGTCCTTTACTGACACACCACAGAAAACGTCCGAACCGCGCATCACGTGCTCAAGGGTTCTCAAATCAGTGTCCTGCGCAAATTCTTCTTTGTACTTATTCATTCCTTCAATTCTGCCCTTGTAAATCACTCCCTTGGTATCGCACATCGTAATGTTCTTTTTCTTAACACCGAGGGCGAGATACATCTTTGCACAGGCAATTCCGGCCGCACCTGCTCCGTTAAAGACAACCTTTACGTCTCCAATGTCTTTTCCAACAATTTCGCAGGTATTGAAGAGTGCCGCACCAGTAATAATGGCAGTTCCGTGCTGGTCATCATGAAAAATCGGGATATTCATATCCCGGATTAACGTCTCTTCGATATAAAAGCACTCAGGGGCTTTGATATCTTCTAAATTAATACCGCCGAAGGTTGGCTCAAGGAGTTTACAGACCATAATGACTTCATCGGGGTCGTGGCTGTCAACTTCGAGGTCAAAAACGTCAACGTCGGCAAATCGTTTAAAAAGTACTCCCTTTCCTTCCATAACCGGCTTGCCAGCAAGCGCACCAATATCACCGAGTCCAAGCACTGCCGTTCCGTTCGATACGACCGCTACAAGATTCCCCTTTGCTGTGTACTTATATGCCGTTTCGGGGTCTTTTTCAATAACAAGGCACGGCTCTGCAACACCCGGGGTATATGCTATTGATAAATCCTTCTGCGTTTTGCAGGGTTTGGTCACTACTACCTCAATCTTCCCGGGCCTTCCTTCTGAATGGTAATTCAATGCTTCTTCTTTTGTTATCATAAGTTCCTCACTTTTTTTATGTAATTTTCAATTAATTAGTGTTATGCTATTGAGCAAATTATGCTCCATTTTTTAAATATTTTTAATTTTTTTGTTTCTTTGTTTGCGGAGCACATTATAAACCTGTTAAATTTTCTAAAATATAGAAATTTTTACGGTAAATTATCAAAAATTAGAATTTCTCCCGCTGTAATTATATTGTGAGCGAAATGGACGTCTCCGATACAGTTACAGCTCATACTGGTTTATAGAGACAGATACATCCAATCGCGGATATACGGCACACAGCTCTGCAAAATACCTTTTGTTCTGGTAACAAGCAAACTGTCGCTCGGATTATACCCGAAACCCTTTTGGGAATCATATAATCCCGGTTCAACACTGAATATCATCCCTTCCTCTAACACTGTTTCATCACCTAATGCCAACCACGGCGCCTGATGTCCTTCCATTCCTTCGCCGTGAGCAGGTCGGTGATAGATTAAATCCTGAAGCCCCTGCTCAATCTGATATTTGTGAATCTTTTCAGCGACCGAAGCACAGGTTACTCCTGCCTTGGATTCTCGCTCCTGAATATGAACACATTCCGTAACCGTATCCCATACCTTGTTCCTGTGTGCATCTGATGGCAGTATCTGATAATACCGATACAACTCGCCGCCGTATCCACCGATGCGGACGCCGCCCGAAATCTGAAGAGCATCACCTTTTTCTATCTTCTTATAGAAAAACTGATTCGGATGCGGATATGCCGTTGCGATACCGGTGCGGCAGCTAACGTCAACGCTGATTCCGACAGCATTATGGGGTTTTCCGTCAGGATGAATATCCTTCATTATTAAATCAACGCCGTATTGTGTTGATGCCTGCGCCACCTCAAAATCAGTTACATCAGTACCGTGTGCTAAAATATAATCACGAGCAAAACAATGAATTTTATCAAAGTATTTATACGCACGTTGAATGAGCGCAATCTCCTCCGGCGTCTTAACTATCCGCATTTTGAGACAGTCATCAGAAATCGTTATCCATTTTGCGGCGGGCAGGACTTTCTGCATTGCTTTCATTCGCGACGGTGTTGGCTCAAAATCTATTCCGATGGTGCTCGCACCAAAACCCCTCTTTTTAAGCCCCTCCATCAACCACTCGGTCAGGTTCACCGGTTTACCGGTAGAAACCGTTCCTTTATTCGGATACGCACCGTCGCTGTGGAGATAATCAAAGTAGTAGTCCATACCAGTAGACCACCAGGATGATATCAAATCACGGTCAAGACCCGGCGAATACCAGAAAGCGGCGTCCTCATCAACGGGAAGCACAACGTTAAACGGGCGTTCCGTCGTCGAATGAAACAACCCCGTAAAATAAATAATGTTCCAGCGGTCAGTAAGAACTATCGCCTTGATTCCTTTTGCTTTCACCCTTTCTTTGAGCATACTGACCGTCCGCTTATACCATTCTAACGGCAGTCGGTCAAAATCGGCAATTGCCGGATGGTCAGGATTCGGCACGAGTAATTTTTCGGAATCCCCCTTTATCTTGGAGGTTATGGTGCAGCCGGAAGCCGCCAATCCCGCTCCAATTACCCCGACTCCAGCGGTCTTTATGAAATCTCTTCGATTAACGTTCATAATATACCCCTGTTTTCAATTAAGAAATATAATTCACATAAATTGAAATTCAATATTTAAGAAAAGGTACACTATTTTTCCTGAAAAAACAAGCGGGTTTTTAAAACGCAGTGGATAATACTCCACACATTGTATCCCCCTTAATGAGCCGCTGGCTCATTAATAATTAACCTGTGGTGCAGAATAAATAATTGAACGTCAAATGAAATACAAAATGTATTGTAGGGGCGAAACCTATACAGATTTCCCTGTGTCTCCAGTGCAATCAAAGATCCGCCTCTGGAGGACTTGGGACGGAGAGAACCCCCCAAAATACAGAAATAAGTATTGTGCCCCCGAATTATGCTTTCAATATTTTTTCTACAATATCATCAATTATTTCTAATTCTTCTTTTATAATTTCTCGTGCTTTTCCTCTTAATGAACCTATATTAATATTATCTTTTTGATCTATTGATTTTAACCATTTATTTATCTTATTAGAGCAACTTATTCCTAATTCTGCAAGTTTAATATGAGATTTATTTTTTTCATCAAATTTGGGTATCGGTAATTCAAATACTTTCTTTTGAATATGTCTAGGGCCCCATAATCCTCTTGCTTGTAATGGTTTGATTTGTTTGTTAATTATATTTGAATTCAAAATTGAAGATAAGAACAGTGCTTCTTTATGACTATTTGTGTCATAAAAAAAAGTTCCACTTTCAGATATGAAACCATTAATATTAAAATCCATATTGTTAATATTAATTTTTTTAATATTTCTTTCCAATACAGAAGAAGCTAGATTTGTACCAGAAGAATTATATAATACAGTATATGTTAAATTATTTTCTTGATTAATTAGTTTATTTCTATAATTAAGCCATTCAATAGAAGTTATATTTTTAGCTTTTGAATTTCGTCTCTGAATCCATTCTGATTCTACATTATTAAGCCAATTGGAAAGATATATATACCCATAATTTTTTGCAATTTTAGAATCAATTATCTCTAAATGATCTTTTATTTTTAATAATGGTAAAATAATTAATCTAAATTTTAAATGTCCAAAAGATAATAAATCAGAGGATAATAGAGTCGCGTATAGGAATTCTTTTTCAACATTATCTTTAAGATAAATTCCTTGATAATCTTTTTTTGCTTTTAAAAGAGCCCTTTTAGATGTTTCTACTAAAGGTAAGTTTTCATTATAACCAAGCTGAGATTGCCTAATATCTATAAACCAAAATGATCTAGGTCCAATAGAAGCTCCTTGTGAGAATTTCTGTTTGTAATAACTCTCGGCCCATTTGCCAATTGTCAGTTCTTTTGTCCAGAATGAGTGTTTTCCGGCGATTTCTAATGACCAATTTACATTTTCAATTTGTATAGAATTATCTGCGCTTATTAATGAGTCATTTTTTCTTTTGAGTTTTCCTTTAAGTACTATACCATTTACGGGATATTCTGATTTTAATCTATAATCTTTTTTAGCAAAAACTACACACGACGGAACATTAAAAAGAGGTTCAACCTCTTCTAAATCCCATATTTCTTGCCAAAGAAGATTTCTTAATTGATATTCGTAATAGGTGAATGTACCCTTTCGTAATTCATCATGCTGGTCAGCATTAAAAATGCTTCTCGGCATAACGAAAGCAATTCTGCCTTTTGGTTTTAAATAAAGGTCAGCGGATCTAACAAGAAATAATGAAGCAATTTCTATATGGGTAATTAAGTGTCCTCTGCTTGTTAATAACTTATAGCTTTGAGTAATGTGATGTTTTATTATTTTTTGATAATTTGAATCAAGATATCTAAAAGCAATCCAGGGTGGGTTGCCAATAACAAAGTCAAATTTTTGTTTGAAAAATAACGGTTTATAAGAATTTTTTAAAATAAATGCCCAGATAGAGTCCTGATTAGTTTCAATAAAATGTTTTAATATCAATACGATGTCAAATAATTTTTTTAAGACATTATCATTTTTAATAAAAGGAGAATTTTGGGCTTTAAGAAATCTCTTGAGAGATTCCAAAGAAACATTATTTGAATTAGCATTTATTTTTGCATATTCTTTTATTAATTCAATTGTATGATCATATAAAGTAATGTCTTTTAAAAATTCCTCAGGTAAATCAACATTATTACCGTATAAATCTATACTATATTCATTATATTCTGAATCATTTGATTTTATCCATTTTTCCGGAAGTCTTAATGTATCCGTTAAATATATAGGAATACTGATTAAGCCTTTTCTCTTATTTAATAAATCACCTAATGCAAGTACATAATTTGTTTTAGCTATTGTTACTGCTAACGGGTGAACATCAGCGCCATAAACAGATTGAAGTATGTGTTTTAGAGTATTCGCAGAATCACTCAGTCTTTTTCTTTTTTCTTTTATTGTTAAATATAAAAACGTGCCAGAACCACAAGCAGGGTCAAAAACTGAGCCTTCTGGATTTTCGTCTAAAAGTTGCTTTACAATTTTATGAGCTAACCAATCAGGTGTGTAGAATTCCCCAAGATCATGTCTTGTTTCAGGGTCAACAAGTTCTTGATAAAGGGTTTTTAATACATCTTCCGAAATTTCACGCAAGTTATAATTTTGCAGCAGACTCAACAGTAATCGAAATATGTTTATTCCTGTTTCTGTGGTTTTTTCTCTGCCAATCCAAGAAAAGAAATCCTCCTCAATAAAATTGTCTATTCCTTGTCTTTTAAAAAAATTGCCTTGAATAATTTCTGTAACGTCATTATCACTTTTAAAATTTGTATTTTTTGAAATTCTAATCCAAGATAATAATTTTGCTAGATTAGCAAGATAAGTATGTCTGATAAAAAGTTCATCATTAGAAACGTCGTTGCCATATACAATCCGTAAATAACGTTCCCAGCTATCGTAAATAACTACATAAGGTGATTCTATTTTTATTTTTTCCCAAATTTTTAGAAGTGAATCAGAAATTGTTTGATAAGCATGACTTTTTATTCCAAAATCGTTGACAATGTTTTCAGTATTAGGGATTAATGTTTCTTTTCGTGAAAAATAACGCTCTAACCAATAATATATTTCTTCTGGATTTAAAGTAAAAAAATCAATTTCTTCATTTTTTTTTAATAATACATCTTCAGGTTCTAATAAAGCTTTATTTTGATCAGATAGAATAGGAGTATATATGATAAATCTACAGCCGTCAGTTGCAATACAGATGTATTTATTTTTGTTTTCTTCATCAGACCATATTATAGCTGTGTATTTTTTTAGCTGGTATTCTGCTTCACTTCGTTTTTTTATTAAGTTGCTTTCAAATTCTATGATGACATTCCCATAAAGATTATCAACTTCGCCGCGCAGAATTCTATCTGTTCCTTTTTTCACAATATATTTTTCTATCCCTTGACAATAACTATCAATTAATCCTGGATTAATACCAAGTAAAGTATTTAACAGTATTGCGAATCTATGTGATTTTGCAGATTCGCTTTTTAAATTATTTATACTTGTTAAATAAGTATTAATTTCCGCTTCCCATTTGAATTTTCGAGTGTCTGAGATTCTAACAGGTTTTTCTGAAAGTTTTGTCATATTAATTTAACAATTAAGATGATTAATTATTATCACTTTATTAAACGTAAGGCTAATTCATAAGCAGCCGCAATACGGATTATCTTTACGTCTGATAATCCTTTTATTTCTAAAAGTTGTTCTAAAGGTTGATTTGATAATCCTTTTAATGAACCAAATTTTTCAATTAATTCATCTGCTATTTGTACTGCTGATTTTCCTTTAATTCCTGTTGAAATTAAGATTGCAAGAATTTCATTGTCGGATAGACTGCTTGAACCCAATTCCCTTAATTTACCGCCAGGATGTTTCCAGTTTATCATAAGAATTTTGCATCAAAATTATTTAACTGTTTACAATGTACTATGTGGACGTTAAAGTGTCAAGTAAATTAAGTAAATATGCAAATACCTCGGTGAGTAAACAAGTGAGGAATACCAAGCAGAAAATCATTCTCGTATCGGCGATTTGCTGTACAATATAAGAGCATTTGCAATAGACCGGGGGGAGCCGTCTGACGGTTTATTGCGTATAGAGCCGCGCACCCACATTGTTGTTGAGCCGCCGCCGTCCAGATTGATTGCCTCATCTGCACCAAGTTCTTTGATGAATTGTGCTAACTCAATAAGGCTCATCCCTACACTGTATCCGGGCTGTCTGCCGTCAACAGTGACTAAAAAGATATATTCGCTGTTAAATCCGACCGCTGTGCGGGGATGCCGCGTCGTTACAAAACTTTCCGCAATACCTTCAGCGGAAGCTTCTATGCTTATCTGCCTGTTCCTGAGTAGGCGGGGTCCGCCTCCAATCGCCTGTCTTATTCTTCTATCGTTCGGCTCTAATGTAGGAGAATACCAGAGTGTATCACCGATGGTAACGTTTTTGATGAACCCGGCGCCTGAGCCAAGCCCGATTAACGCACATTGCCTTGAATGAAAGGTTAGCAGAGAATCCTGATTAAGCAGTTTTTGAACGATATACCGACAGTGCGTCTTAAAAACCATAAGGGTATCAATTAGCTCCATAACAATCTGCATTGAACCAAGCTGAGGTCTTGTTTCCGAAAAAAAGGTCGGCGTTAATAATACAATTCCATTTTCCGGGCATCTTTGATTAATCCCAACAACCTTTGAGCCTGCTCCACCGGAACGGGTTACCGTTGCTGTCATCGTAAAGCGTTCAATATCCGGTGTCCCATCATCAAGAATGACAAAAACCGCACGAGTGCCAGGACTGCTCACCAGCTCACCATCAATATAACATAAACCCACCGGGTCGCCTTGAAACGGGTCTCTCTGAAGAATAAAAAAATCACCATTAATCCCTGCGAGCGGAAACCGTCCAGCGCGCGTATACCGTTCAGCTATTTTGTCAAGCGGTTCAATCCCGATAATATATTGCCCGCCTAATGCAGCGCCAAGCTCAAAATCCGACAGTCCCCGCTTTATAATGACGGTCTGTATTACCCAGGGTCCTTCAGCACGGCGATATTCACGATAGATAATCCCGGGCGCAATCTGCTCCTCCGCGACCTGCCCAAATAAGCTCTGTGTAAAGCAGAGTATAAGATAAAAAAATACAGCAATAAATTTCGCCCGCTTCATTAACATTTTCCTTTTTCTGCAAAATAACGCATTTTCATAAATCAATTAAATGTTAATAATTTCGTTTTATCCAAAAGATAAAATCATCCGTAACTCTCAAACAATTATAAAATTACAGAATAAAAGACGTTGTTGCAAGTAAAAACAAGCGTGGTGTTACAAGAGAAAATGGTCATTTGCTGGAGCGGATTAATATAATCCACTATGAAAGCAAAGGAGGGGTAGACCCGAGTGTCTACCCTCAATAAAAAAACGGGCGAACACTTGGGTTCGCCCCTACAAATATTTGATTTTTCAAAAAATTTGGTGCGGATTGCAAATCTGAACCAGCAGAAGATGAGAAGAAGATTCCCGCCTTTTTCGGCGACCAGTACTTTTTAAGCATACTCAAATATATTTAGTTCTCCTTTCGGATTGTCCGCTCCGGTGGTTTTAATGGAACAGACCGTTGTGTAAAGAGGTTGTGTCCCGGATATATCGGCTGAATTGCATTCACAGCAATCTCAAACCGTGATAAAATCGTTGGTACTATATCGCCCTGAGCACCCGGTCCCAGAAGCCCTTTATCAGTTGAAGCAAGCCATATATCGGGTGCAAAATTATGCCCGTTCGTTCCTTCATTGAATCCGTGGTCAGTCGTAACATAAATCATTGTGTTGTCATATATTTTGTTTTTCTTCAGGGCGTCAACAATTTTCCCTAACCACGCATCGCATAAAATAATCGCATTAGTGTATTCCTGTGAATTTTCTCCGAATTGATGCCCTTTGGTGTCGGGATCAGAGAAATGGAAAAACATAAAAAACCGTTTATCTTTATACTGGTCAAGGTAGCTGACTGCCTGTGGTCCGACAATTTCAGCGTTCCGCTGTTTATCCCCGTCCCAGACGTCCATATTTTGTTTTTCAAAGAACCAGGGTTCGCCGGAGGAATTCTCAACGGTCAGGTTCTGGCGGGTCGTATCCTGACGTGCCAGTGCCTGCTGTAACTGCTGGCGGAGCCGTAAAGCTTGTGCAGTATCAAGCTGCTGTGTCGTATTAAGGAGTGTTCGTAACTGGGGTAACCGCTGCCGGAGTAATGTCACCTGTGCGGAATCAAGCTGAAGCAGGTTTGCTATTAGCCGAATCAGCACCGTCTGCTGTTGACGGGGAAGCGTTTGTACCGCACCGGTTTCGTTCGGTCCCAATGAACCGATATGATGAGATTTCCCCGTCAGCATCACCGTTACAATATTATCATCTCCATAGGCGTGCTCTAACCGGCTGAAAATCGAATATCCATCCGGAACAGGTTTAAAATTACTATTCGAATATACCCCCGTTACCTCCGGCGGATACCCGGTCAGCATCTCGCTGTGCCCTGCCTTTGTGTCAGTTATGTGGTACACCCACATCGGAATAAAAGAGCCCCTGTCTATTATCTCCTGAAGATTCGGGAGCTCCTTCCGGTTTAAGCACTCCTTGAGATGCTCATATTGTACCCCATCCCATGAAATGAGAATCGCATTGAGCTGTTTCTTCGTCTGGGCATTACTGTAAAACGCCGAAAAGATAAATAACAAAATAATAAAACCGATACCAAGCTTAAATGCAGGCGTTTGATACATTGACAGCTTATGTTTTTTACTCATAGTTCATTTATCTCCTGAGTCATTATATTTAAATACGATTCGTTAATAAAAAACGTTCATTACTGTCCGGTTAAATTTTTTAAATGAAAATTGATTTTTTCAAAGGTCGCATTCTTTTCTCTGTGTCTTCTGTGGTTATACATAATTCGGGTTTAAAACCTGCTCCTCCATGGAAATTATAGATTTCAATCCACAACAATTGTATTCCCATAAATGTACTGTATTTTCATTAGTTTATTGAATTAAACCGTAAATTTTATTGGACACTCCTGAACGATTGCAATGTATTCATATTTCCATAAAGTTTTATTATCCTGTCGAACTCTATTTCATCATAGAATTTACATTTGCCTTCAGTGAATGCTTTTGCTACTTCTATGCAGAATCTTGCCGCATTCTCAACGTCTATTTCATGATTTGCCCCGGTTACGCATCCCGGAACTATAGTTTCTGCCGTTATTGCAATTCCAACCACCGGTGAATTTGTTGCTGTGGCGGGCTGCATTATACTGTTTAAATGATATAATCCATTTCCATACGGTGTTATGTCCTGCATAGTAATCGGGCAAACCCTCGGCGGTCTTCCCGTTGTCCATTCCATCACATCAAGTAAATCGTCACTTACCTTCAGGATGTACCCTTCTTTGACTGTCGGTGTAATTGCAAATCCCTTGAAATTTATTATTCGGTTTCCTCTGGTTGTATCCACAGACAATATTGCATCCATTGCCGGGTCTACCTCATACCTGTTCATTTCTGCCATATCCACCGGAGACCCCATAAATGGAACTGGCTCGTGAGGAACAGGAGCCGCACCCGGACATATATGGGTAGTTATAATCACATCACCTTTTAATACATCGCCGTTGTTTTGCATATCCGCCAGCTTCAGAGCACAGGCAACCGCTGTAATAGCTCCTTCAGCATCGGACACCATACCAATCTGTATCGGTCTCGCACCGATTCCGCCAAGCCTTCCGATGATTCCAATGGTTGTCGCATCACCATTTTCGCTCTTCCCCTTGCTTCCATTAATAATAACCTTGATAAAATCAGTCGCCCCTGTTTCTCCTTTTACCGTTTTCACATCTATATTTTTCAACCCTCTGCTTTTGAAAATCTCTGCCACTTTAAATCCATCAACAAAAGCACTGTCAAGAAGTTCGTATACCTCTATTACCTGTTTTAACATCTTCATATTCCCCATCGTGTTGATACTTTTTAGTTGAGTGATAAAACTTTTATTTTAAATGAAACTAACCAGTTAAAAAATATAAATATTAAAGAATGTAAAGAGGGATGGCTCTGCCGCAGTCCCTTGGATGGAAAACTTTTCCGCCAGTTGTGCCCCCGAGTACTCGGGGATCTGCCTCCGACTGAAGTTTACATTTAGTGAATTTTGTCAACGGTCTCAACTTATTTATTAAAATTTATTAAACATCTTTATATTTATCAAGAGAAAATTAGTAATGCAGGAAGATAGAGTAAATAGCTCTGGTTCAATTTTGTGGTATTAGCCTTCCCTTTTCAGATAAATTGAACCAACGTGTCATTATACTGCGTTCAAGGAAAAGTAGGTTTCAAGCCTACCACTCACTCTATGGTTCAGATTATCAAAAATCCCTGCCACAAAACTGAATCAACATAAAGTCCTGACATCCCGGTGATACCAATCTTTTGACTTGCGAATGGATTGAAATTTATTTACTTTATTAATCTAAAATTAAAAGGAACGATACAGATTGTGAATATAACGATTAATACACCATCGAAAACTGAGAGAGAGCTGGTTATTGAAGTTCCCGGGGAAGATGTTATCCGGGAAATTGGAAAAGAATCTGAGCGGATTCGGAAGCAGAAACAAATTCCAGGATTCAGGCAGGGAAAGGCGCCACTTGAATTGATTAATCTGCAGTATGGAAAACAAATTGAAGCAACTGCGGTTGATACCGTTATGAAAAATGCCTATCGGGACGCAATTAAAGAACATCGTTTACATCCGGTAAATACCGCCGAGATTTCTGACATTCAGTATAAGCCGGGTTTACCATTAATCTTTACCGCACGGTTTGAGGTGGTTCCGGATTTTTCATTGGGCGACCTGAACGGAATGCAGGCAGAGCGGGAAGAACGGGAAGTTACATCAGAAATGATTGAATTTGAATTAAAAGATATACAATACCACTTTGGCACCCTTCGAACAAAAGAAAAGCCGGCGGAAATTGGTGACCGAATAACCTTTGACATTACTGAAATTGACCCGGCAACAGGTGTTTCACTTATTGGAAGGGCGTTTACTAATGATGTTTTGAGATTGGGTGAACAGTATTATGGTTCTGAATTTGATGAACAACTTATTGGAGTAAAAACGGGAGAGACCAGAAGAGTCTCCCGGCAATTGGAGCAGTATGTTATCGCAAATCCCCAGCAACAGGGTACGCAGAGCCCAACGGAAGAGAATTATTTAGTAACGGTTAAAAAAGTTGAGGCAGTTGACTTGCCGGAAATTGATGAAAATCTGGCAAAAGAAATGAACTATGACTCTGTGGAAGCTCTGCATAATGGCGTTAAAGAACGTCTTCAGAACCAACTGCACAAAGCCGCTCAGAAGAAGTTCTCCGAGAATCTTGAAAAGGAAGCAGTCCGGATTGTCAATCCCTCAGTCCCCCAGTCATTGGTTGAACGCTATTTAGATGGATTTGAAAAAGATTATAAGAAAATGTCAAAAACACCGGTAGATTCAAGAAAACTCCGTGAAGAAAATAAAGATTATGCCCGGGAACAAGTTCAATGGTATCTGGTTCGGGAAAAAATAATAGAAACACAGCAATTTACCGTTACTGACCAGGAGATTGATGACTACCTGAAGGATTATGCACAGAAGAACTTATTGGATGCCGAGCGGATTCGGCTGCAATATCGTTCAGATGACCGAAGAAAAGAATTAAAAGAAAAATTGATGGACAACAAAATATATGAATTTTTAGAGAGTAAGGCAGACGTTATAGTGCTTAAAAGATGATAGAGAGAGGGGACTTTATGCTCATTCCAATGGTTATTGAGCAAACGGGTCGCGTTGAACGGGCGTATGACATTTTTTCCCGGCTTCTGAAAGAGCGGATAGTATTTATTGGTACACCGATTGACGATACGATTGCCAGTCTTGTGATTGCCCAATTAATTTTTCTGGAAGCCGATGATCCTGAAAAAGATATCAGCGTTTACGTAAATACTCCGGGCGGGAGCGTTACTGCCGGATTAGCGATTTATGACACAATGCAGTATATCAAACCGGATATTGCAACAATTTGTATAGGACAGGCGGCAAGTTTTGGAGCGATTTTGTTAGCGTCAGGGACAAAGGGGAAGCGCTCTGCCCTGCCTCATTCACGGATTATGATTCATCAGCCCTGGGGCGGTGTCGAAGGCCAAGCGGCAGATATTGAAATTCAAACCCGCGAGATACTGAACCACCGCAAAAAACTGAATGAAATTTTAGCTAAACACACCGGACAACCAATGGAAAAAATTGAAAAAGACACTGACCGGAATTACTTTATGTCTGCTGATGAATCTTTAGCGTATGGCATTATTGATACTGTTATCAAAGAAAAAAGCGGTGAGCGAAAACCATTATCGTCGCAGAAAAAGAAATAGAAAATAGGCGTCCGGCAGATATTCTGATTACATCCATCATTATGAGAGGTGAGCGAACACAGTGAATCCTTCGAAATATCGCACGAATCCAAACGTTTGTTCTTTCTGTGGAAAAAGCGCAGAAGAAGTGGAGTGTTTGGTTTCCGGTCAGGATGTTTTTATTTGCAACGAATGTGTCGAAAGTGCAAAAGAAATCATCAAATCCGATTCCGAACAGCGCGGTGGAGCGCTGTTGAAAAAAATACCCAGCCCTCAGGCAATCAAGGTTGAGCTTGATAAGTATGTCATCGGCCAGGAAGAAGCGAAAAAGTTTCTTTCTGTTTCCGTCTATAATCACTACAAGCGTATTACCACACTCGGCGTAGATACGAGGGATGTTGAACTTGAAAAGAGTAATATCTTATTAATCGGTCCTACCGGCACCGGAAAAACGTTAATGGCGCAGACATTGGCACGGTTTCTCCATGTGCCGTTTACGATTGCTGATGCCACTGTCTTAACGGAGGCGGGATATGTGGGGGAGGATGTTGAAAATATTCTTGTCCGGCTCCTGCAGGCCGCTGATTATAACATTGATGCGACGGAACGGGGGATTGTGTTTATTGACGAGATTGATAAAATTGCCCGCAAGGATGGCAACCCCTCAATCACCCGGGACGTATCGGGTGAAGGGGTTCAGCAGGCATTGCTGAAGATTCTCGAGGGTACGGTATCAAGTGTTCCACCAAAAGGAGGCAGGAAGCACCCGGAACAGAATCTGATAAATATTAACACGAAGAATATACTTTTTATCTGCGGGGGTGCCTTTGAAGGGCTGGAGAAAATTATCGGTGCACGCATCGGCGAAAAAGCAATGGGATTCGGCGCAAAGGTACAATCAAAAAAGAACCATAATGTCGGCGACATACTCCGGCAGATCGAGCCGCAGGATTTGCTCCGGTTTGGATTAATACCGGAGATTATCGGACGGCTGCATAATATTGTAACATTGGACGAGCTCGACGAAGAAGCGTTGATGAATATTCTTACTCAACCGAAGAATGCAATTATCAAGCAATATCAGCGGATGTTTGAGATGGAAGGAGTGGTATTAACGATTCCGGAAATTGCACAGCGGGCTGTCGTAAAGATTGCTCAGAAGCGGGGTACCGGTGCACGGGGACTGCGGTCAGTTCTGGAGCGAATTATTATTGATATAATGTTCAAACTCCCCGATATGAAAGAGCTGAAAGAGTGTGTCATTACTAAAGAAACCGTAATAAGGAGAAAACAGCCGACGTTTATTTATGAAGAAGTTAAAAGACTCGCTTGATGATAACCGTATGAAAATTCATAAAGCGGAATATGTTACCAGTGTTGCTGATACGATTTCCATTCCAAAAGCGCCCGTTCCGGTGGTAGTGTTTGCGGGAAGGTCAAATGTTGGTAAATCGTCGCTTATTAATGCCCTCGTAAATCGGAGGGATTTTGCGCGTGTGAGCAGAACGCCCGGGAAAACGAGGTTTATCAATTACTTCAATATCAATGATAATTTGTATTTCGCCGACCTTCCCGGATATGGATTCGCACGGATTTCCCGCACGACGCTGGAAAAATGGAAACAATTAATAGAATCATTTTTAGAACAAAATTCATTCATACGATTGGTCATTGTTATTCTTGATATCCGCCGCGGAGTAACAAATTTAGATAAACAGCTCCTTGATTGGCTTGATGCGCATCAGCGGCAGTCATTGATTGTGCTTACTAAGTGTGATAAGGTATCAAACAATGAAACGGGAGTAATTCGGAGAAAACTAATAGGGGAGCAGAAGCTTTCGTATGAACCAATTCTTTTTTCGGCTGTAAAACGGACAGGAGTATTAGAGGTGTGGTCGGCAATTGTAAAAAAATGTTTTGGAACAGAAAAAGGAGAGCGATAATTTATATTAAACATCATAAATAAATTTATAGTGCCGATGAATATCAAAATCTGTGTGTATCTGTTTTTATCAAGCTCCGCCATCCGCCTAAAGACGGCGGAGCGGAGTTCTTCTCGTTCCCAGTGTCCTCTCTGGGAACGAGATATTACGTGCCCAGACAGAGACTGGGCACGAGGTAAAGTATAGCGATACATTTAACAAAGATGTTGAAATAATTACAATTAAAAATAATTGATTATTTCTCTCTTTATAATAATTCTTTTTCATTAAACGTGAATTATATGAAAAAATTTCTCTCTATTTATTTGTCAGCAATAATCGGCACAGGAGTCTGTTCTGGTATTGTATCATCCGGTGAGGCTTTCCCAATGAGTTTTTTTGAGCAGGAAATAACCCAACTGCCGACTCAAAAGCTGGTAGAAATACCCCGAGTAACATTAGGCGGACCGATAGACCCGGCAACGTATCGCATTGGCGTCGGTGATAAATTTGAGGTGTCTATTGAGGGGAACGCTCCGACAAAGTCGTATCCGTTAGTGGTCCTCCCTGAGGGAGTTGTTCATATCCCTGACGGAGGGATTGTTTCGGTTAAGGGACAAACATTAGCTGAATCTCAGCAGAAAATACGGAACGCGGTGCAAAAATTGTTTCCAGAAAGTTCTATCAATGTTATATTAGAGGATATACGGACGTTTATTGTTCGGTTAACGGGAGCAGTAGAACAACAGGGAATCCGATATGCCAATGCGACGTGGCGGGTATCGGATGTTTTAGATCAGGCAGGAAATTTCTACCGCTGGGCGAACCAACGCGCTATTGAGATTCGTCATACCGACGGCACTGTTGATTTATTTGACTATAGTGAGTATCGCAAGACCGGCAATATTGCGAAAAACCTGTTTGTGCAGGACGGAGATATCATCTTCGTCCCCAGCGGTGATTTTTCTCAGGGCTTTGTCTTTGTCCGCACGCTCATCGGACAGAGTGGGCAATATTTATGCTACAAAAATGAAACCGTTTTAGATTTTATAAAACGTGAAAACATTGGAAATATTTACGTGGATTATGAAAAGATTATGGTTATCCGCAATCAAGGAAATGGCATCCCGGATACCCTCCAGCTTTATCTGTATTCCACCGATCCGCAGAAACCAACGTTGAATAATTTTACTTTAAAACCGATGGATATTATTATCTGCCCGGCGTATGAGAGCAATGTATATGTAGATGGAGAAGTAAAGAATCCGGGTCCTATCGTATGGGAGTCACATCGCCTGGCGAGCCATTTCGTTGATATGGCAGGACGGTTGTCAGATGCCGCCGATGATATAAAGTTGAAAATTACCCGCTCGGGTACAAATCAGACAGTTACCGGAGATGTTCCAGTATTTTTAGGTGATCACATTTATGTGCCAAAAAAGAAACACATTATATTTAAAGAGTGGTTTGATGTCATCAGCCCGATATTATCCATAATATTAGTTGGAAAAGCGGTGGGGATTTATTAACAATCATCTAAACGTTTTACAATGTGAGGGTATACACAAATTTTACAGGAATATAAATGGACGAACAAAGACCGACAATTCTTGATTATATCTATATATTATTAAAGTGGAAATACTTTATTATTCTTTTTACCGTTACTGCAACGGTAATTACCGCAGGGATAACATTAATCTTGCCGAAGTGGTATAAAGCTTCAACCGCAATTCTTATTCCACAAGAAGAATTACCCACATCATTGACATCGTTATATACGAAAATTCCGGCAGGTCTTAAAAAAAGTTTTTTTTCAGCCAATGAGCAATCTCTCCGGTATTTAGCAATCTTAAAGAGCGTCTCTGCTGATAAGTATATTGCTCAGAAGTATAATTTACAGAAGTTATATAAAATAAAAAATCTTGATGAGACTATTAAAGAGTTACAATCGCATAAAAAAATTGATTTTACTGACGAAGGTGCAATAGTCGTTAATGTAGAGGACAGGTCACCGGTTCAGGCGAGTGAGATGGCAAATGATTATATGCATTTTCTGGACTCGTTGAATATAAAGCTTCAGACAGACGAGGCACGTTTTTATCGTGAGTTTTTGGGAAATCGCCTCAGCGAAAATATCTGTTCTCTCCAGGCGGCTGAAGATTCCCTCAAGGAATTTCAGGAGCGAAATAAAGTCATTTCATTACCGGAACAATTGGAATCACAGATTAAAGCGTACTCTGAATTGAATGCGACATTGTTAAACAAACAAGTTTTACTTGAAATGGGGTTAAAAACGTTGGCTCCCGATCATCCCCAGATTACAGAACTTCAAACAGAGATACAGTCAATTAAGAAACAGCTTACTCAATTTGAAAAAGAACCGGGATTTATACAAACCAGGAACGACACCTTAAAATTTTTGGTACCGTTTGCAGAGACACCACGGATTGGAACTGAATATGTACGGTTGAAGCGAGGGGTTGAAGTCCAAAATACTCTCTTTGCTTTATTGACAGAACAGTATGAGCAGGCAAAAATGCAGGAGGCGAAAGATACTCCCACATTACAAGTACTTGATAAAGCAACTCCTCAGTTTAAAAAATCGCGCCCGCGAAGAACAATTATTGTCCTTGGCGGTGCTTTATTATCGTTTTTTCTCGTAATGTGTTTTGCGTTTTTCATCGAGTATTTCAACAGGTTTCAATTATCAGCTTCTGTTGAAGTACGGGAGAAACTCCAAAATATACATCGTTTGTTGAGAATAAAGAAATAAAAATGGAATACAATAATGATTTAAATAGAATAGATTCTTTCCGCCGGATATTTGACTCCCTCCCTACAATTTTATTTATAAGTGGTTTATTTTTCGTTGTATTTATTGTGCTTGGATTAACGGTACATCATTATTATTTTTTATGCGCTGTATCTCTTTTCCTGCCATTTATATTTATTAATTCTACTCTCATTACATATTTATATGTACTTTCATATGTGTATACGCTTCCCGTTATCGTTGTTGCGAATGGGCATATCCGTATAGACGACTTTATATTTTTTATCTTATTCTTTGTCTGGGGTATTGAAAAACTGTCAAATCCGAATAGCACTGATAAAAATAAGTTTTTGTTGATTCCTTTACAAATATGGGTCGTTATTAATGCTCTCTCAATTGCAATCAATGTATATAACCTTTCTTTGCATCAGATAATACGCTCTCTATACTACTTTTCAAGATTGCTTGAATATACCATAGTTTATTTTATGCTCTATGATTTGATAAAAACAATATATATAAAAATAAATATTTATAGATTAATTACCCTGGTAACAATTTGTATTTGTGCGTATGGGATGTATGAATATTTTATAAAAGGCGAGAGTACGGTTACCTCAACATTAAATCCTGATCATGCTCACATCGGTGCATTTTTATCATTTACCTTTTTTATTTTATTGGGATATATGTTTTATACGCGTTCATATTTAGAAAAAATGGTGATTTTTATTGCATTACCCCTTTCTATTTATGTATTATTTCTATCCAATTCAAGAACGGGAATTATCGCAATTCTTTTAGGCATATGTATCTCATTATTAACGACGAGGAGATACATAGCCGTGATTGCAAGTATTGCTATTTTGTGTATCAGTATAATTGGGACAATAAAATTTAATGTTTTTGATTTGTTACAGGAGTACCAATTAGGAAATGCAAAATTTTATAATATGGAATCGGACATATCATTGTTAGGAAGGTACTATATTTGGTATGCCACGTATATATTCTTCACTCAGCATCCAATTTTTCTTCTTACGGGAATTGGATTAGGAGCTTCCCGGGAAGTTATTGGTCCGTATACTCAAATTGGGGGTGTGAACGTTTCAGGTGCCCATAATCAATATATTTACTACTTAACTGAATTTGGAATTTTTGGATTTATTTATTTTATGTATATTCTTTATAAACTGCTTTCCTCAAGCTATAAGAAATATAAAAATAAATTACACCATGAACGATGGCTCTCCTGGGGATATTTCTATGGTGTCATTACTCTGTTATTTAACGGAATAACTCAAGATACTGTGTCTGTTCAGCTCCATTTTAATAATTTTTTTGGTTATTTTTTAATAGTAACTGCGGTTACGTTCAAAATAATTGATACTGGTCGAGATGAAAATAAATAAGGGCATTTAATAATAATACAAATTTATAAGCTGATTATATTAATATATTTCTATGTGTTTTGGTTATAAAGAACGTTGTATTCCGATAGTGCAAGCCTGCGTCATTATCCTTATAATTGATTATTATGGAATATCATAGAAAAATAATCGGTTCAAGTATTTTAGTTTTACTATTAATAATTTGTGTAAAACTTATTGCTGTCATTAAAGATATTATTTTGGCATATATTTTCGGTTTGGGAAAACTGACCGATGCGTATTTTGTCGCGTTTCAGATTCCCCAGACATTGATATTTTTACTGGGAATTACTATTTTGCGCGAAATGAGTTCTTCTATATTTTCTAAAACGATTGAACTCAAACAGGATAGAGATTTATCAATTTTATTTTCATCAATATTTAATTATGCATTATTAACTACTGTTTTGGTTTCGCTCATCGGCATCATCTTAATGCCGTTCATTGTGAAACTCCTTCCCATTTCACATTATGACGATATGGATAGGTTAATAGTATATTTGGGAAGAATATTATTTACTATGGTTATAACCTTTGGTTTGTCGGAATATCTTGGAGCAGTACTGAATGCTTTTCGTAATTTCTTCTTGCCCGGATTCAGTACGATATGTGCAAATATATGTATGATTGTCAGTCTTATTATGTTTGCTCATAAATTAAGCATCGCCAGTTTAGCTTATGGAACAACAATTGGATTTTTAATCTCCTGTATCATTCAATTTACGTACATAACGTCGCGGAAGATTTTTTATAAACCATTTGTAATAGATTTCCATTTCCCCCTTGTTAGAGAATATATTAAAAAAGCAATACCGTTTATGATAATTACCAGTATGTCGCAGATTTGCATATTGGTGAGTTATATTCTTTCTTTGAATTTTGGTCAGGGAATGGCTTCGGCATTATCATTTGCTGGAAAACTGAACGATATTATTATTAATTTATTTGTACTACCGTTTTTGACCGTATTGCTTCCGGAGTTTTCCCGTGATACTGCGAATAATGATACAAATACTTTAAAATCTCATATTCGATTTGGTGCAGAAGCTATCGCAGTAATTGTCATATTCTGTACCGCTTTTATGATTGTCTGTAATCAAGAAATTGTTCAACTCCTTTTTATGAGGGGAAAATTTACACTTGAAAATGCACATATAACCGGAAATATTTTATTCATTTATATGATTGGATTATGTTTCCAGGCAGGGTATCTCTATCTCGTATTTATATATTTGGGCATTCAAAAAACTTCATCGCTGTTATTTATTGGGGGTACATCATACATTCTGAATGTTGTTCTTCAAATCATTTTATCACATTATTTTGGAGTTTATGGAATTACTGCGGGGATTTCTTTCGCATCTCTTATATATTTCTTTGTCCTTCTATTCACATTGAAAAAGAATTTTATATCTTTTTCGTTTTTTAAACAAGGAAGATATATATTAAAAATAGTTGGTATTATACCATTCCTCATTATCGTTTTTATTGTTGGGAGAAAGGTGTTATTTACCGATGAAAATCTTAAACAATCTTATTTATTCGTAAAATTACTTATCTTGGGTGGGGCCGGATTGTTTATTTATATACTCTGTCTCATAGTATTGAGAATACAAATTGCAATAGACTTATTCAATAAAATACGATATATGTTTTATGCAAAGAATGAGAATACTCTACATTGATGAAATAGACCGCATCAGCGGTGGTGAGAATTGGTTCTTAAACTATATTAAGGGGATTAGCAATTTAGAGATTGAACCCATTCTTTTGTGTCCCCCCGGTACGTTTGCCGAAGCTGTGGGGCATTCAAATGTTAAGGTTATTCTTTATAATTTCCGTTTCAAAGATTTAAGTAAGCATTCAATGAAGACATATTTTTTGTTTTCATTGTTTCGGTTATGGGATAGTATTGTTATTGGAACAAAGTGCAGGAAATTACATATTGATATTATTCATTCAATTGGAACCAATGGACATGTCATTGGTTCTCTGATAAGAACGTTCTTCAGAAAAAAAGTAATATGGCATATTCATTACGAACACCAAAAAGCACTCTATCGCTTTTTTACGCCTCATTATATTGTTTTTGTAGCTCGTGTGCGGATGAAGATGTTTAATACGGCACGACCCTTCATAAGACCGCCATCTTCTGTCATTTATAACGGTATAGATACTGCGTTATATGAAGCGGTGCATCCAGAAGTGGCTCAGCAAATGCATATTGGTTTTATTGGCAGGTTATTACCCGAAAAAGGAATTGAAGAGTTTATTGAAGCCGCACATTTATTACTTAAAAAGAACTCTACTTTGAAATTTGATATCTATGGAGAAGAGTTGTATAATAATATCTTGAAAGGGCGGTATACGGACATTTTGAAAGAAAAATTGCATCAGTTGGGATTAACAAATTCAGTTGTTTTTAAAGGTTTTGTTGCACAGCAGACAGCTATTTATTCTTCTATTCGTATTTATGTTTTATCTTCTTACTCATACAATGAATCCTGCCCGATGGTGATATTGGAGGCGTGGGCGGCGGGTGTGCCGGTAATAGCAACCAATGTCGGCGGAATCCCGGAGCTTATTACACACGGTGAAACGGGCTGGCTTATTCCTCCAAAAAATCCGCAGGCAATTGCCGATGCGGTTGAATATGTCATCGAGCATCCCGACCAAGTCAATCAGGTAGTTGAAAATGCCCGACGATTAGTGCGGGAGAAATTTGATTACCGGGAAAATGCACGGGCGTTTGTCCAATTATACAGGAAACTGCTCAATGAGTGAGATTGATGTCAGCTGTATTATCGTGAATTATAACGGTGGAGATCTGCTTACTTGCTGTATCCGCTCTCTTTACGATAAAATCACCAAGCCTACTGTTGAGGTAATTGTTATTGATAATGCTTCTGCGGATGGCAGTCAGCAAAAAATTCGGGAGGAATTCCCGCGGGCACTCCTCATTGAAAATCCCGAAAACGTCGGCTACGGTGCCGCAATCAATATCGGGCTCAAACAGGCACGGGGCAAATTTTGTGTAATCCTGAACAGCGATATCGAGTTTGCCGAAGACGTTGTTTCACCAATCATTCCATTTATTCGCACACATCCGGATACCGGTTTCGTTGGGTGCAGTATCCAATTCCCCGATGGAACTCCTCAGCGGAGTTACTTCACCTTCCCTTCACTGATGAGCAGAATTGCATACTTTACCGGCATCAATAAACTGATAAACGCTGAAAAACCGCTGAAAGAGAAGCAGGCAGGGGAAGCCGGAGAATTTTCTGTTGACGTTGTTTGTGGAGCATTTTTAATTATCAGGCGGGATTTGCTCCAACGCATCGGCGGGTTCGATCCGGATTATTTTCTCTATCAGGAAGAAGCTGATGCCTGCTTTCGGCTGAAAAAAGCAGGGTATCGGAATGTTGTTTTCCCCCAGTATTCTGTAATGCATCACAACTGGAATTCCGAAACTCCCGACAATCCTATCGTATTTTATCACCGCAATCGGAGCCTGCTGATTTACTATGTCAAAAACAAATCGTGGATAACGAGCGTTGCTTTATGGAAAATTAATTTCATTGGCACTATTCTTCAGACAGTTTATATTTTTTTCAAATTCTATCAGTCAAACCGTAAGAAACGATTAAATGCATATATTTCTGTTTTGAAGTATCATATATCATTTTTATCTTTTTTACTCATTAAAAAAAATCACAGAATCAATGATCATTTTTCGTAATAAGATTAAAAGAGACCTTTGAAAAATTATGGAGTTTATACAGATGATTATTCAAAACACCCATCCCGAGTACTCGGGACTGAAAACTGATTTTTTCAAAGGTCTCTTAAAACTATATTAGGTATTAAAAAATGAGAATAAAAATACCGAAAGCAGAAAAAAGAACTCTTGAACAAATTAAGCAACATTATGAAATTGAAAAAGAATTAGCCGCAAAACTCCATTTTGCCAGTAAGGAGGAGCGGAAAAATTTATATATTTCACTCTATGATGAGTTATTTAAACGGATTCCTTTACATCCGCAAAATGTTCGAAAACAATCTCCTGAAGAAACATCCTATTTTGCAAATAATCAGATGAAACTGCTTAAACATTTCTTGAAAAAAGATGACATTTTTTTAGAAATAGGTCCTGGTGATTGTACTTTGTCAATATTAGTTTCGGAAAAGGTTCAAAAAGTATACGCAGTGGATGTATCCAAGGAAATAACAAAAAATAACCAACTTCCCAAAAATTTTCAACTGATAATATATGATGGCATTGAAATTCCTCTTCCTGATGAATCTATTACTATAGCTTATAGCAGTCATCTTATAGAACACCTGCATCCAGAAGATTTTTTAAATCATCTGAGGAATATATACAGATTGCTTAAACCTGAAGGAAAGTACCTTGTTATTACTCCAAATCGTTTAAATGGACCGCATGATATTTCAAGGTACTTCGATGAAATCGCTACCTGTTTTCATTTAAAAGAATATACTTTTAAAGAACTATATGAGATATTTCATAAAGAAAGTTTTCTAAAAGTGAATGCTTATATTGGCGGGAAAGGATTATATCTGCCATTAAATCCATATTTTATTATATATTTCGAAAAATTACTTAACATTCTCCCAATATCATTAAGAAAAGCCATATCAAATTCAATAATAGGGAGAGCGATGTTAAATATTCATATAATTGGAATAAAATAGTTCTTTAATATCGGTTACAATAAACTGAATTACAGAAGTTAAAAACGGGAGTATGACTATGAAGAATTTGTTGAGGTATTTAAGCATTGGTTTAATGCTCGTTACAGTCGCTTCCTGCGGGAAAAATCCCGAAAGAGCGGGAGTTGCACTCATTACCGAGCAGGCAATCCGCACACATATTGCGTATTTAGCAAGCGACCAGCTTGAAGGGCGCGGAACCGGTACCAGAGGCGAAGCGCGTGCGGCAGAATACATTACTCACCAGCTTGATTCAGCCGGAGTCAAGCCCGGGGGAGAAAATGGAACGTTTTTCCAGAAAGTCCCAATGCTGAATTATAGCGTTGTTCCTCCGATTAAATATGATTTTGTGAAAGGAAAACAGCGAATTTCACTCAAATACGGAGATGATTTTGTCGCAAATACTGGCAGAGTTGAATTGCGTGTAACATTAAACAAAGAAATTATCTATGTTGGGTACGGAATCGTTGCTCCGGAACAAAGATGGGACGATTACAAAGGTGTAGACGTCAAAGATAAAATACTCCTGATGACGGTAAACGATCCGCCGTCCGATGACCCGAATTTCTTCGGCGGGAAAGCACTCACCTATTACGGCAGATGGACATATAAATACGAAATAGCCGGCGAAAAGGGCGCCGCCGGAGTAATTCTCATTCACACTGATGAAAAAGCCGGATACGGCTGGCAGGTTGTTCGAAATTCCTGGACAGGGACGCAGTCAATGCTCACACCGAAACCGGGTGACCCGCCCCATTCCCGTATTGAAGGCTGGATAACCCGCGAAAAAGCAGAAGAACTCTTTCGGCTTGCGGGATACAAATTTGATGAGATGATTGATAAAGCCGGTAAACCCGATTTTAAGCCGGTCTCGCTGGGTGTGAATTTGGATGTGGATGTGAAAAGTACGATAACCGAGGTTGAATCGCGAAATGTCGTCGGGATTGTTCCGGGTAAAATTGCTGATGAATATGTTGTATATACCTCGCATTATGACCATCTGGGTATCGGTAATCCGGTGAAAGGAGATTCAATTTATAATGGTGCTCGGGATAATGCCTCCGGCTGTGCCGCAATTATCGAAGTGGCTAAAGCCTTCGCCAAACTCCAGAAACCCCCAGAGCGCTCGATGATTTTCTTGTTTGTTACTGCCGAAGAGCGGGGACTGTTAGGCTCAAAATATTATTCTCAGAATCCGCTTTATCCGCTGAATAAAACGCTGGCAAATTTTAATCTTGATATGATATCTTTTTTGGGAAGATTTATGGACATTACCCTTTTGGGAGCCGAGCGCACGAACCTCATGCCACTTGGTGAAAAACTTGCCAAAGAGTACCGTCTGACGGTTGTTCCCGACCAGACGCCGGAGCAAGGGCATTTCTTCCGCTCTGACCACTTTAGTCTGGCAAAAGCAGGAGTTCCGGCAGTGAATATACAGCCAGGTTCAACAATAGAAGGGCATCTGTCAGAATGGGGTAAAGAACAGGTTGAAAAATATCGGAATGAAATGTACCATCAACCGAGCGACGAATTTCCTCCTGATGCAAACCTTGCCGGTGTTGAACAGATTGCCAGATTTACATTCCAGTTCGGTTACCGCATCGCCGGTCTAAAAGAATTCCCCGTCTGGAATGAAAACGAACAGTTCAAGAAGATTCGTGAAGAATCGCTGAAGGGGAAGTAATATAATTGTTGATTGAAATGATTATTTATTTGGGCGGGCGCCTTTTTTTATAATTCTAACGCAATAGACGCAGAGGACGCAAAAGCATAGAATCAATCGAGCATTTTCCGGAATAACAGAATCACTATTAAACACAAACATATAATACAATATTCTCTTTGAACCCTGTCGTTCCCCCGAGTACTCGGGGGAATCCAAGCGAGTCTATTAACACCTATAGAGCTTATTATACCATATTCGCTTTGAAAAGACAATTATTCATATAATAAATTTGTGGCATATCAACATTAATTTGATATTATAACTCATTATGTTTATAAATGTCTCTATCAGCTTCTGTGAATAATGGGAACGCATTTCTTTTTATCTGCAGGAATTTTGTATTGTGTCCCCGAAATGTGTAATCACTGAATACCGGGATCGATATGTCGCCGTTCAAGCAATGTTCCTTCCATAAGGTATAAATTGGTAAGGGCAATAAGATACGAGACGAGTGAGCGTGCTTCAGCAAGCTGACTCAGCGTAAAATCTCGCTGTGCCTGAAGCACCAGAAAGTTCGTGGATTTGCCGACTCGAAACATTTCCAGCTCAGCGGCGAGTTTCTTGTCCTGTAAATCGCGGCTGACACGTGATGCCTCGATAAGCTCACGGGAGTGCGAAACATCTATATATGCGGAACGAACATCGCGCTGTACCATCCGCTCCATATTGTGGAGGGCTTCAATGCGCTGCTCGGCAGATTGTTGAGCCCGTGATAAACGTGCACGTTCTGAACGATCAAAAAGGGGTAAACTAAAAGTAAATCCACCCGTAGCGGTGTAGAAATCGCTCCCGGCTGTGGGCTTTGCCCTTTCAAAATTCTCACCGTAGGATGATGTACCGAGGGTAATGAACACATCCAGGCGCGGTAACAATCCGTTCCGTGTACTGATAACGTCTATCTCACCTTTTTCCAGTTGATACCGTGCCTGAATAAGGTCGGGCCGATACATCATTCCTAATTTGACATGGTCAGCAACTATACCGAGTGAATCTGATGGAATTGTTGGTTGCTCACTGATAAGAACGGGAATGTCCCACGAACCGCTCTCAGCAGGATTAAGGAGAAACAATAATTGCAAACGCGCCTGTTCATACTGGCTTTGCGCAAGAATGAGCGCTTCACGCCGAGTCGCGACTTCCGCCTGTACCGATGCTACCTCCAGTTGGGCGAGTTTCCCGACAGCCACACGTTCTTCCGATTCTGAAAGTTGCTGTTCCGCAAGCTCAAGAGAGCTTTGCTGAATAGCCATTTCCTGCCCGGCGAGATAGAGCTCCCAGTACGCACGCTCCACATCCGCGACCACCTGTTCCGCAACTCCTTTCATTTCGTAGTTGGATATATTTATATCGAGATTTGCCTTGCGCAATTCTGCAAGATTTGTTCTCAGCCCGAATCCCTGGAGAAGAGATTGATTTATCGTTACCCCTACCGTGCCAGTAAACTGATTGGCGTATATACTTGACTTTGTGCCGCTTACCGCAGCATTCATAGAAATGTTCGTTCCGCTGGGAAGAGATTGAGTGAAGCCAAGATTGTACTGAAACCGCTGGGTTTTTAATAAGAATGGTTCACGGCGCGCTCCAAGAAACCGTTGACTCTTGTCATCAGACTGAGTTATCCCGGCAGAAAAAGCAGGATCAAACAGAGCACGCTGCTCACGGCGGTACGTATCCGTCATACTACCCGATATCCGTTGAATCGTGACCGTCGGATTCCGGGAAAGTGCGGTCAAAATCGCATCTTCAACGGTATATCTCAGTGTGTCTGTAGTAGACGACGACGCTATTTGTGCAGACACACTACCCGTCGAACTGAGAAAGATCAGAGCCGCACCAACTGTCAAGCCGACAGAATGCCCCAGCCAATAGACTGGACGGATGATGCTATATATACGTTGTATCATGATGTTTCCATTTCCTTGCTAACACTTTTCCGTTCAAAAATAGAATATATTACAGGGATAAGCACGAGCGTGATTAATGTTGCGCTCATCAGTCCGCCAATCACTACTCGTGCCATCGGCGCCTGCGCTTCTCCACCCTCGCCGAGTCCAAGCGATAATGGAACAAGCCCCAAACTGGTCGTTAATGCCGTCATAAGAATTGGCCGAAGGCGTCGGGCACCAGCGGTCTTAATCGCCTCAAGCATCCCCATATTATGATAACTGCGGAGTTGATTTGTATAGTCAACGAGTAAAATTGCATTGTTCACGACGATACCCGCCAACAAAATACACCCGATAAATGCCTGCATACTGAAAATGGTGTTTGAGAGAATCATCGTTATAGTAACACCAGTGAGTGCCATTGGAATACTAAAAAGAATAATGAATGGATGGCGAAACGATTCAAATTGCCCTGCCATAACGAGATATACCAGAAATACAGCAAGAAAGAAACTGAAAAGGAGTTCCTTAAAGGCTTTCTGTTGCTCTTCATAATCACCACCAAAGAGTATAGTAAAGTCTTTTGGAATCGGAACGGATTGAAGCTTTTTGCGGATGTCGGAAATAATTGAGCCCATATCGCGCCCGGTAAAATTTGCACTGACGGTTATAATACGCTCTTGATTTTTACGTTCAATCTGGACTGGACCTTCTCGGGGGATTGACGATACGACGTTCCGAAGCACAACCGGTTGTCCTTGATTATTGACGATAGTTAAATCGAGTAGATTAGCCAGATCTTTCCGATCCTGCTCGCTCAACCGAACCAGAATATTGTATTCGTTGCCGCCCTGACGAAAATTAGATGCCAGCGTACCGCCGACGGCAGTCTGAAGCATATTGCCGATACGGGCTACTGTCAGCCCGAGATCCGCCGCTTTTTGACGGTCAATTCTGATAACCTGTTCCGGATCGCCAACATCTCTGCTGATCTGGGTATCGGTAATACCGGAGACTTCAAGGATGAGCCTTTCAACATGATGCGCTAATTCATTAGCCGTATCCATATCATATCCCCTGATCTCTACACTCACATTGTTGGCTGTTGTAGTACCCATCCGCAATACAAACAATCCCTGACCGGGATTTACCCGAATGGTTACTCCCGGGAGTCCGGTTAGTTTCTGACGGAGGTCGTTTGCAATTTCATCACTGCTTCTTGAACGCTGCGCCTTTGGTACAAGCCGAAGCTGAAAAGAGGCGGTATAGCTTCCAGATGACCCTGCTCCTCTGCCGCCACTCCCTCCGACCGTCGTAATAACTGAACTCAGTTCAGGTACTTGTTTCAGAACGATTGATTCTATCGCCTGGGTCGCCGTATCCACTATTTCTAATCGAGTTCCCACCGCCATCCGAAGGCTAATCCGAACTTCTCCTTCATCTGCGCTGGGCATAAACTCTACGCCAATCAAGCGGGTAAGCAGTACGGATAATAGAAATAGTATCAGAGTCATTGCTATTACTAATTTTTTATGCATTAACGACCATCCAAGCAGATTGCTATAACCCTGTTCAATTTTCGCAAAGGTAATTTCACTCCATGCGTAAACGCGGTGAAGACGGCTCTCTCCTGCAAAGTGTCCTTTTTGCCGATGCTTCAAAAATCGGGAAGATAGCATTGGAGTAAGTGTCAGCGAAACTACCAGCGAACAAAGCAATGCAAAACTTACGACAACAGCCATCTGCTGGAACATAATCCCTGATACTCCGCGGACGAAAATAACCGGAATGAAAACAACGACAGTCGTAAGAGTACTCGCCATAATCGCCCCCCAGACTTCCGTAGTTCCGGTTAAGACGCTACTTGTTTTATCAAGTCCTTGTTCACGATGCCGGTATATATTTTCCAATACTACAATGGAATTGTCTACTAACATACCAACGCCTAATGCAAGACCGCCGAAGGTCATAATGTTTAACGTATATCCAGCAAGATAAATAAGTCCGAAAGTTGCGATGATAGAAATCGGTATTGCGGTAGCAATTATAACAGTGCTCGAGATACTTCTCAGAAATAGAAATAAAATGAGAACCGCAAGCATACCGCCCATAATCGCTGAATTCGCTGTATTATTGATGGACTGTTTGATATAGACTGAGGTATCAATCAATGGAATCAAGTCGAGTTGTGGAAAATCACGGTCGATCCGCTGGATTTCGGCATTTACTGCTTCCGCAACCTTAACCGTATTTGCTCCTGATTGCTTATTTACGGAAATGCGCATTCCTGTTTTTCCATTCACCCGGTAGAACTGGCGGACTTCCTGCCAGGAATCCACGACATTGGCAACATTCTTCACTTGAATCGGAATACCATCGCGAACAGTAACAACGGTATTTCGAATCTCATCCAGAGAGGTGTATTCCCCCAATGTACGAATAAGCACATCGAGATTACCCCGTTCAAAAATACCTGCTGGTATATTGCGGTTTTCGCTCTGTATTGCGGAGATTATTGCCTCTGTGGAAAGCCCGAGCGCCTTAAGCTGTGAGGCTTTCAAGTCTACATGGATTTCTCGGATTAATCCACCGCCTATACTTGCTGAAGCAACTCCCGGTACACGTTCAATCCGATATAATATTTGGTCTTCAACCAGTTGACGAATATCGAGTGCATTCATAGAAGTAGATACACCTATCTGCATTACTGGATATGCTGATAGATCAAATTTCTGAATAAGAGGCCGTTCCGCATCCACCGGCAGGCGTCCTAAAACACGGTCAATGCGATCCCGAATGTCGTTCGAGGCAACATCAAGGTCACTTCCCCACGTAAACAATACGCGCACCACACTGCGACCTTCAGTAGAATTTGAAGATATTTCTTGGACCCCCTGCACCGCCGCCAGTGACTCTTCAATAGGCCGGGTTACTAATTCTTCCATCTCCTGGGGTCCAACATTGCCGTATGAGGTAGAAACCGAGACAGTGGGATTCGTTATTTCCGGCATAAGATCTATTGAAAGCCGCAAAAACGCAACGATACCCAACGTGATAACAATGAGATAAATCACTGTCGTAAGTACGGGCCGATGTACCGAAAAGCTTGCTATACTCAAGGTTGGCGCCCTCCTCTAACTTTAGAACCTTCGGGATTGTTCACTTGAGCCTCATCAGGCAGTATCACGCGGCTTCCGTCTTCAAGCAAATGCTGTCCAAGGGTAACCACTCGCCCGGTGAGAACTGGCGATAGTATTTCAGTACGGTCAGGGGTTACAATACCGACCTCAACCGTTTGAAAAACAACTGAATCGCTTCCTGCCGCGACGGTATACACACCGTATAGATCATTCTGGCGGATTAATGCGCGACTGGGAACAACTTGTGTCATCGTATGTTCTTCAATAATCACCCGGATAGTTGAAAACATTCCAGGTTTGATTAAAAGCGAATTATTAGTAACTTCAACTTCCATCTGCGCATCACGCGTTTCCTGCTGGAGTATCGGGGCAATCCGTGCGACGATACCTTTAAAATGCTGAGATGGGTAGGCGTCAACCGTCACATCCGCTGTCTGACCCTTTTTTATCAATACATAATCTCGTTCAATAATGGTCGTTCTGATAATAATCCGGTCAATACCAGCAACCGTCAACACGGGAGTATTGGTTGCCAAAAGGGCTCCTTCATCTACAAATCGCTCACCGATATAGCCTGGTTCCGACGCAGTTAAGACAGTATATCCCAGTCTGATGCGGGCGGAAGAAAGAGCCGCTTCGCGCTGTTCAACCTGAGCTTCTGCTAACATAAGTCGTGATTTTTGAGCATTATAATTCGTTTCTGCGATATCAAGCTCTGCAGACGACGCAATTCCCTTTGCCTGAAGCGATCGTACCCGTTCGAGTTCATCCGAGGTGAGACGGAGCTGGCTCTGAGTCTCTGTAAGAGTAGCCTGAGCAATTTTCAGGTTTGCCTCCGCTTCAATAACTGATTGCTGGTACTCAGCATCATCAATGCGGACGATAACTTCGCCGCGCTGAACAGTATCACCAATCCGTTTGGTAATCTCAATGATACGGCCACTTACCTTTGGTGCAACGACATATTGGTAAAATGGATAAGCAGTACCGGTAAATTCCCTGATATCCTGGATAGTCTCATGCGTAATTGACGCCACCTCCACCGGAACCGGCGGCTTCCCCTGACGTTTTGTAACCGGTGAACTGGTAACCAGTCCGACAATGCGCCAGATAAACACGGTTAATAGTGCGACACCAAAAATCCAAAGAGTCAGCATTTTCATTTTTCTTTTCATAGTCCATTCATTTCGTTATTATTTCCCTCATTATTTATACACAAGTATGCACTCATTACATCAAATTTTCCCAAATAATTTTTTATTATATTTCTGAGACCTTTGAAAAATTATGGAGTTCGGCCAGATGATTATTCAAAACACCCACAAAATCCCGAGTACTCGGGACTGAAAACTGATTTTTTCAAAGGTCTCTTTTCTTCATTACTGTTCGTTTAAAGTTTGGTGTTGTGTGAATAAATATGAGACCCCCTCTTAATCTCCCCCTTAATCCGCCACAAAGACGGCGGAGGGGAGAAATATATTTCCCATCCTGTTTTTTCTGTCTTATAACAGATCCGTCTACGGCGGAAAGGAGGGGTTAGGGGTGGTCTCCTTTCCCCTCCTGTATCAAATAATGAAGATACCAGACCTGTCCCTCAAGTCAAGTCCGCCAACGGCGGATTTAATCACTATCCCCAATAGAATCTAAACCTTGTAACGTATTATCCTTGATTTAATTGCATAGAGCCATTTAAATTTTTATCGGACATTTTAGAATTTATCTACTCCTGTGGCGAACAGCAGTCCGGCGCGGGCAATGAGATAATCCATTTGAGCGGTCGCCAAATCGGTCTGCGATTTCAACCAATCCTGCTCCGCATCCAACAGCATTGTACTGGTCGCCATACCCTGTTTGAACAACATTTGTGTTTGGCGGAGATTTTCTTCTGAAGAAGCAGTGGCACGCTGTGCCGCATTAAGGCGAGTGAATGTCTCCGTGAGCGCAGTATAACTTTCGGTAACGTCCGCAATGATTGCATCCTGCGTTTTTGAGCGGTCAATCTCAGTTTTCCGCAGATTAATATTCGCCTGCTCCACCTGGGATTTGGTTTTTCCCCAGTCCCACACATTGAGCTGGAGCGCTATTCCAATGTCCCAGGTGCCGTTCCATTCATTCTTGGGCGGTTGAATACGGCGGTTTGGATTTGAATAATCATAATTCCCAATGAGATAGACTGCCGGCAGATTCCCCGAACGTGCAATTATGCTTCCTAATGCAGATATTCGTATAAGATAGTCGCTGATATGTAAATCAACACGCTGTGAAAGCGCCGTTGTAATATATTTTTCCAACGGACGTATTTCTCCTGACGGTAATTCGGGAGACTCCGAAGGGATTACTACCTGTTGTGAAGATTCTCCCATCATTATATTCAGTGTAAGCCGTGCAGATTGCACCATTTTCTGCGCAGTAGCTTCCGCGGCCTGTACCTGTGCCAGCCGGGTTTCAGAGCGGAGAATGTCATACTGCGTCGCTAATCCCTGCACAGCCATATTTTTTACTTCCTTAAGATGGGCTTCCATTTGAACAACAGTCTCTTTGATGACGTCAAGATTTTTTATCGCACCGGCAAGCCTCCAATATAAGACGGTAATTCCGCAAATAATTCCCTGGCGCATACGGACGTCTCCAAGCAGTGCAATCTTCTGCTGGAGGTCAGCACTTTGAATTCCTGCAGAAATCCTGTGTCCTGTATAGAGCGGCTGCTGTATCTGAGCCATTGCCCCGTAATAATGCGGAATAACAGGAGCAATAGTAATGGTCTTCTGCGGTAATAAAGGAATAGGGAGCGTAACCTGAAACGGATCTATCTCGCTCAATCGTGAGTAATTCACCCGAAGTGAGACCCCCGGAAGCCGCTCACTTTGCCGCTCATCCAAACGGGCTTTCGCAAGAGCGATATCTTCATTAGCCCGCTTTAAATCAGGATTATTTCGTAATCCCCGCTCTATGCATTCCGCTAACGGCAGCCGAATCTCATTTCCTGCCTGCCCGGCAATACTCCCCCGACTTCCACAGAAACAAAGAATCATTACAACAGTCATTGCTTGTATCACCCGGCGTTTCGGGTTAGCTCCCGCAGGCATACCAGTTTGCTGTCTGGTGGCAAAATCAAAAAACATCTTACGTTTCATTTATTGCTCCGTTTGCTGTTCGATTAAATAAATAAAAATATCCTCAAGTGACGGTGAAATTCGCCGTGAACTCCATAAAACAGCATTTCTTTCAAGCACCTCGGCAGCCTCTGTTATCCCCCTTTCCGCATCATCATACGCCGCGTGGATTTTCCCGCCGTGTACGGAAAGCTCCTTAATCAACGGGCTTTTCTTAAAAATCTGTAAAGCAGTATCACGGGGAGTGCAGGTATATTCAACCATCTGGAGCGGAAATGATTCATTGATAGCTGAAGGTTCACCTTCTGCAATAATTCTCCCCCGGTAAATCAGTCCGATTTTGCTGCATCGTTCCGCTTCATCTAAATAAGGGGTTGTCATTATAATCGTGAGACCCGTTTTCCGCAGGGAGGAAAGTATTTTCCAGAAATCCCGCCGGGAAACCGGATCAACACCCGTTGTCGGCTCGTCAAGTAAAATCATTTCCGGAATATGTATTAAGGTGCACGCCAATGCTAACTTCTTTTTCATACCGCCTGAAAGCCTCCCGGCTAATCGGTCTCTGAACGGCGTCAGACGGGTGAACTCTAACAATTCCTCTTTATGGGATTTAAAATTCCTGACAGAATGAAGCTCTGCAAAAAAGTCAATATTCTCCTCAACGGTTAAATCGCCATATAAACTGAAATGCTGGGATAAATATCCGATTCGTTTTTTTATTGCGGCGTATTCCTTTTTTATGTCGCCGCCGAACAATGTTATGGTACCTTCGTCAGCCGTGAGAATTCCGCAGAGTATGCGCATCAATGTTGTCTTGCCGGCGCCATCCGGACCAACTAGTCCGTACATCTCACCTTTTTTCACCGTAAGATTCAAACCGTTCAATGCAGACGTCGTACCATACCGTTTTTTTACGCCGGAAACTGAAATAAGTATCTCTATAGTCATAACAATGCCGTTTAAGCTATCTTTTCATACTATGCTCTAATAGTACACTGACAACAAGCGATAGTATCCAGAAAAAGAAAAAAGCAAAAATTGCAATATCAAATGTTTTCTTGAAAAGCGTTTTACCGGTATATTTTTGTCTTTGATGTATCTCATATGCAATAAAGAACGCCATCCCAAAAGCAAAAACGCCAAAAATAAAGCCAAGTATAAAGAATTCTTTAAAAAACATACGAATCTGTTTTATAATTTAATCACTGCATCAGCCGGCATCCCCGCCTTCAATATTCGTTCAGGATTCTCCAGCGTAATTTCAACCTTATATACTAATTTCACCCGTTCCTCTTTCGTCTGAATATTTTTTGGAGTAAATTCAGCCTGCTCTGAGATAAAGGTTATCGTCCCGGGAAACGCTCTTCCGGAATAAGAATCAATATAAACCTCCGCACCCATCCCGCGTCGGACTTTCCCAAGTTCGGTTTCCTTAATAAATATGGTCAATTTCACCCGAGAAAGGTCAGCTAACGTGAATAAGGCTCTTCCGGGCGATGCAAGTTCGCCCTGCTCAATCAATTGTTCAACCACCGTTCCGCTTATCGGTGAAAAAATCGTACAATCGGCGATTCGCTTTCGCGCACGGTCTATTGCCGCACGCGCCTGATTAACCTGAGCTGACGCAACGTCAAGCTCTTCCTGCCGCGGACCATTCTGCAATTTTGTCAGCGTTTGCACCATAAACCGATAGCGGGCTTCAGCGGTAGTATACCGTGTTTCAATTTCTTCAAGCTGACTCTGGGTAATACTGTTTTCAGCAAACAGCGCCTTAAACCGTTTTACATCAACGGCGAGTTTTGATAACTCTGCTTCAGCCTGATTCACCTGCTCCTGGGCGGCGGCAATATCCTCTTTCCGGGCTCCAATGCGGACAAGATTAAGCTGTGCCTGCGCTGTAGCAAGGGCGGTTTCAACAATCCTCCGCTCAAGCACATAATCCGCCGTATCAATTCTGACAAGCACATCACCTGATTTAACCGTATCACCTTCATACGAATATAACCTTATTATCTCTCCTGATACCTTTGAGCGGATGACAACCTCGGTCGCTTCTATTGTGCCCGATGCGCGTATTTCATTAAGCTTCCAATTGTTTCCACTGCACGCAATCGTAATGCCAATACCCCCCAAAAATAATATCCCGATTGATATTTCAGGCACGTATAGTCCCCGATAAATTCTTTTCAACCGTTGAATGAATATACGTTTAATCATTCTGAATACCCCTCATTAAAATATCCAGCATTATCTCTTTTTCCGTTTCAAACGTTTTATTAATACGATTAAAAGCCTCTTTCAGCATTATTTCTGGTATTGGTTTCGTGAGGATTGACGCAACAAGTGAGCCAATAAAAAAGCGAAAAATCAAAACTTGGTCAGCCTCCAGTATCGTCCCTTCCCGCTGTCCTTCAATAATGATTTTTTGAGTCTCATAAAAAAAGAATTTCATCATCTCCTTGACAGAATTCGGGATATTTTTAAATTTGGTAAGAATTTCCTGAACCATCAGTTGAAGAAAATCTCTTTTAATATAATATTTCTCAACAAATACAGAAAACACCCGGCGAAGTTTTTCCGCAGGCGGCAAGGGCTGCTCAAAAATCGGCTTCATACTCATAAGCATTTCATTAAACACTTCATAGAGAATTGCCTGATATAACGCCTTTTTACTTGAAAAATGATAGTACAGCAGGGCTTTATTGCAGCGAGCTTTGCGAGCAATTTCATCAACCCGTACCGCATCATACCCGCGGAGAGCAAACAATGAAAGCGCACACCGCATTATGCGAGCCTTTGATGCTTTCCCCCGTAACGTGGTGCGCCGTGTCGGTGCATTCATTTTGACCGCTGGTGTTTTATAGATTCGTTATAAAAAACTCATCTGAACAAGTATGTAAAAACTCACAATCATTTCACTATTTAACTAACTGTTTAGTTAAATATAATAAATTCTAATACAACTATCAACCGTTTTTTCCCATTTATTTATAAAAATGACGGCACAGTCCTGAATTTTCGGGAATGCCCGTATGTTAATTACTATTTAATTTTGCAACAGACTCATAAACAGTAAAAACAAAAAAGGGGTCATAGTACACTATGCCCCTCTATAAAGAGATGGAATCGCTTTTATATAACTATTAATTTTCTACAAAATACATCCTCTATCGGTAAAGCATCTTACCAAAACCGAATCCACAACCGAAATTAAACACAAATCCGCTGTAATCTTTTCGATTATTGACCGGTTTAGAAAATGTAATATACTGGTACTGGAGATCGGTGCTCAGAAACAACCGGTTCGACAGATATATTTCCGTCCCCACCTTTGCAAGTGCGGATTCTGTAATGAGTGTTATATTTGAATTTTGTCCATAGGTATAATTCAAATTCTGCATTCCATTTTTGATAGATGCAAGTCCTATCCCTGCACCAATATATGGATAAAATCTCTTGAACCTCCCCTGTTGATAAAATGCACGGGTAAAACCGCCGTACGCCGTCGTCATAGAATAATTTTCATTATTATTATTACTATTATTATTATTACTATTGTTCTGGATTCCAAAAGCATTGCCTGACAAAAGCCAGCCTGCGTTGCTCAAATCCATCACGTAATAATTAATCTCCGCAAAAACAAACAAATCCCGTTTTATCCGTTGTGAAAAATAACCATTGACGCCAAATCCGTAATTGGACATAGTGAACGACAAACCATTTCTCGTTCCGTACCCGCCGGGGGTACCTACCATCGGAATCCGAGGATTTCGCCCTATAGATACCGGTACTTGTTGTGCGAGGTTTTGAGCAAACTGCTGATACTGAATTCGAACTTTTTCAATGCCGGATTGATTGTACTCACCTGATTTTTTCAACGGTGGAACAGCCATCCCTATTGGCTTGCCCTTTACACCTTGACCAAACAGTGTCAGAGGGAGGAAAATCAAAGATATCATTACAGTAACGAGAATAAACTTTTTCATAGTACACCCCTTGTTTCTTACGTTCCCTCAATAATATACAATCCTTTTTCAAAAATATTCCAAAAATTTACAAATGTTTCTCCAATTTAAATCTTCCTGAGGATATAATCTCATTTTTGTAGACGTCTTATAAGG